>Ga0302271_10004535_pt1 | contig 11049 bp, 9 predicted proteins | sample III_Bog_N1_1_FD_198767 | JGI IMG/M metagenome (GOLD analysis project Ga0302271, IMG submission 198767) | Peat permafrost microbial communities from Stordalen Mire near Abisko, Sweden - III_Bog_N1_1 | ecosystem: Environmental > Terrestrial > Soil > Wetlands > Peat | place: Sweden: Abisko... | reverse complement strand
TTTTGACAAAGAATTGTTTTTCATTTTATTTTTAAAGTTAATTATTTTCAGAAAAAAGTAAAAAGTTGCAAACAAAATACAAAAATAAATAAAGGCCAGGAAAAATATGCTTTCAGATAAAGATTCTCACGCTATTTCTTGGATTGAACTGTGAATAAATCCAAAAAAAAAGATGATTTGTCTTTACTTGATGGTGATTTGAAAAGATTAATTGGAAATTATGATATTTTTTATTATGAAAAGAAACTTAGATTTCTTCAAAAAAAAGAGAAACCCTTCTTGAAACTTCATTCAATCATTGAGCCAGAAATTAAGATTCTTTCCGAAAATACTTCTCCTTGTCCAGATAGAGCAAGTATTCTTTCCTTCGATTAAAATAGTAATTTATTGAGAAACTTTCTTCCATAAAATTTAGCTACATGACACTCACATACCTAAGGAAGGGTAATGCTTTATTCAGTATTTTCTTCCTTTTCGATCTATGCATCTTCTTTAGATTGGTATTTTACTTACACATCAGATTGATTGAGTGATTATCCACAATATGAGCATTTCATTGCTTCAACCTAAAGTAAATTAGTTAATTTCACTGCTTCCAGTTATCTTGATTCAGATTGACTCACCTACCAAAGACCTAAACCTCTTTTTTCATTTCTACCCGTTGAAAATCGATCCAAAACAAGAATGCCTTCGTCCATGGAACATTTTAGCGAATAAACATGACCAGATTCTTTTATTTCCTTTAAACATACTAGCCTGCATGGATCCCATAGTTTTACTGTGAATTCACCTGACGCAGAAGCTAATAATTGAATGTTACCTTCTTTTAAATGAATCAAAGTTAAAGCAGTCAAAGGAAGTCCATGTGCTTCAACTTTTTGAAGAAATTATCCACTGACAGTGTTCCATTACATCAAGGACTATGAGTAGCAAGCAACTACATAATTTCTAGAATTATTCTATTAATCTTTACAATAATATTGTATTGCTTTCTCTAACTTAGCAGGCTAACTAAAGGAGTTTCTTTTCCTGCCAGAACTGATAGGTAACAGCACTTTGATAATTTTAAGATTATGCATATTACAAATCTTAATTTCATTTGCAAAAGTCACAATGCAAAGAGATCGATTGACATGCACACTACGGATCATATTCAACCCCTCAAGGTCTTAGTCAGATGCTCCGAAATGAGTTGTGGATTTTAACTTTAGTAAATCACTGTTCACATCATTCAAAGAATTTCTAGAGAACCTCCATAATTATAAACTACTATAGTTGATCTCAACTAGCAGAGACCCAGTGAGGTTACAGAATGTGAGTCCTGTTATGTCATTTTTGTTGGTGGAATATGTCTTTACATGCTGGTAATCTTCTAAGATATTTTCAGAATTTTCAACAAGACGCCATATAAATATAAGCCCAGCTTTCTAGCAAGTGCAAAGTAGAGAATCAGTCAACGCTACTACTGCTACAATCTTCTCGACGGGTAGTTTCATCTGTTTAATTTGGGAGTGATCATAATTACTATTGATGTGCATTTAGATTATTATTTCTTTTTCTTTTTTTTATTTTCCGCGAATTTTTGTTGTAGTAAACGTTGAAATTACGTAATATTTAGATTCAAAAAAGGAGTTTATCAAAAGTATAATAATCCAACAATGAAAGAATTAGAGATTATTACATGATTAATGTTAATATTCTTGGGATATTTTTTACGAAAATATTACTATTTAAAAATGTGAATACAAGAATTATTAGATTTATTCAACATGTGTTAATCATTTTTCTTTTTATCCTCCTTGGACTCCATCTGCTATTTGAGTTGTCTTATCTTGATGATTTCTTAAGAAATAAGAGAACTTTCTTAATCATATTAGCCCCAACAATATCCAAAATAATAGCACATTCTCCCCCGATATTATTGAGTTTATTCTAAATCCCTTTGATTTTCTCAATCTTTGATAGCAGAGTATTTCGAGAGACTCTTTGAAACCAGGGAAACAACAGTTTGATGGTTAGCTAATAGGTATTTTTGTTTTATTGAAGTTATCGATCCTGTACGTTTAGTGTTTTTAAGTGATCCAATCAGCATGAAATCACCAAATTCCTGCACATCGACAGATTTAACTTCAAACTGTATTTCATCACCAACTTCGATAACAGTTGAGGCTTTCTTGGCATCCATCCATTCACTTGTCATGGAGTTTAGACGAAGGATTTTATCAGAAATATCATCAGCAAAGATAAGCACATTGAAAAGTCCATATAACTAGAGGGAAATATGAGAGTCAAATGTTTAGTTCACAGATGCAATTAACAGATCGGATTGCTTGATATTAAGTAATTTAAGTCTGTACAAAGTAGGAACGAAGATAACTGGTGATTCATCGTGAATAGATGCTTGATGTCCATTTTATTTAACCGATTTCGATGAAACAACGATGCCTTATTGTTTGGAATCCCATTTGAAGAGTTTCTTTTGAACATGATCTTTCAATGTCGTCTTGAGATTACGCAAACCAGATGGATATACTCCTACTAGTTCCTCACATTTTACACTGCTTATTCTAACTATAATACTGCTAGTATTGTCAATATCTTCCTTCGCTTACATTCTAATAAATTTGTCAGTTTTTTGTGTAAAATCACCTGCTTAGAAAGTCAACTATTTCAACTAAAGAATCTTTTTGTTGTGCTTCTTTTTAGTTTTACTGCTTTTGTTTCTGCTACTGCTACAAGAACACTTTTTGTTTAGAAAGAATATTTTTGTCTGATTAAAATTTTAACCAAGAAATCAAACTGAGTTAAAAGCAAGGAGTTAATCAATGCATAGGGGAGATATAATTTGTTTGTTTTTTTGTATTCTCTATGAATGCAATTTATCGTTAAAAGATATTTCCATTATTTAGCCTTTGTTTTTGGCTCTAGATTAGAACTATGATTATCTCATAAAATAATTAATTATTTTTTTATTGAAAATGTTGAAACTAAAACAGAAATAGTTCATTAGAATTTTAATCAACAGATTTATTCCTTAGACCCGAAAAGCAATCACCAATCTCATTGGTTTATATGATAGTCAATTAGAATTCATTGTCTGGAAAGAAATCATTCAAATATTTTTAAAAAGAAAGATCCATTTTATTTATTTCATTTCATTTGTTAAATTTCCAACTAATGCAAGCTCAGAATATCAAAATTGATGCTTTTATGAAAGTTTATGTGACTTGCCATCTGAGAGAGAAAGAAATTAAAGTAAGAATCCTATTGAATCCTCCCTCTATTCTCTAAATTAGATTGAAATCACTCATCTCATTCAATCAAGCATCGTGATACTTCAAACCCTAAAAACATATTTTTCCCCAACTAACATCCATTCCATCTCTTAGTCTCATCTGATTTTTGCTGTTTGTGGACATCTAATTTTGTTTGATGATGTATATGACAAGATTCTTTGGACCAACCTTCTTTGTTTCTTATCTTATCCTTCATATTGTTCCGTAAACAAAATTAACTCCAAAATATTATTAATATTCTTGTTGAAAATAGCAAAATGAGCAAATCATAGAATTATTTAACAGAATACCAAGGCAATTAGCCTACGATTGAAAGAAAATAAGATATTTTTTAAAAATAGAGTTAACAATTATTATTATTATTATTTAATTCCTTTTTTGTTTCATAACAAGACAAAATATCTTCACTGAATCGATTTAACATTAGATCTTGTGAACCTTTCTTTGCAAGACTTCGTCTTAGTCTTAGAATTAAAAAGAAGACGGCCCTCCAAGGAAGCCAAAAACTTGAAAAGCTTCTGCTTGCTGGGAGCTAAATTAAATAAGAATAAACTAAATTAGAAACTTAAAGTAAAAGCACACATCACAAATGGACGCTCAAAAGGAAACTAAGAAGGGAGAGGAGGACGTTAAGAAGGTCCGCGTCAGAATCACTCTGACTTGCAAGAACCAAAAGTCCGTCGAAAAGGCTACCACTGAAATCGTCAGCCGTGCTAAGAAGACCGAACAAGTTGAGGTTAAGGGACCCGTCAGAATGCCCACTAAGACCTTGGTCATCACTGTCCGTAAATCACCTTGTGGTGAGGGTTCCAAGACTTGGGACAGATTTGAAATGAGAATTTACAAGAGAGTTATCGATCTTGTTTGCCTCGTTCCTGATGTCAAGAGCATCACCAACTTCAGAATCGACCCTGGTGTAGAAATTGAACTCACCATGACTGCTGATCAATAGTGATTAACATAATCAAAGCATATGAAACATCTAAACGTGTGTACATCTTTCATGTTATGTGGACAGCTTAGTTTTTATTTAAATACCCCCATCTTTAGTTTTTGTTAATGAAAGAGATTTAAATGAAAAATTCTAAAGAATAAAAAGGAAAAGTTACAGGCAATATAAGCCTACAAGAATGAAACATATTAACTAGCAAAAGACAATTATTTGTTAATACTAACTTTTATCCGTGTTCCTTTGATCTTTGAATTCAGATTGACCTTTTCTTTTGTTGTTATTTCATACTTTTTCTTGGTTAATTTTGAAGCGAAGCATTTTTTAAATCTTCCAAAGATATTATTTGCATAATTTTTGTCTGCAAACAAGATTATCCCAATTTAGCTAAACTTTTAGAAGATTCTTTTACAAATACTATCTATCCTCTGACTATTCCTAAATGCTTTCTTCAAGGACTCTTTCAAATATCGTTAAGTCTCTCTCTACGATAAGTAGAACTTTCAATTAGTTTGGTTCCAAGAAAGTAGAAAATCCAACAACTTGCGTAGAGCGCAAGAAGATAGTCAGCCATTTCAAGGATGTTTTCACAGCAAATGTTGATCTTTTCTGCCAAGGAAGCCCTCTTTCGAGTGTCTAAACCAACACATAAATCCTCACAAACATGGACTACCTCTCAGTAGAATCTCCCAAGCTTCAAAAGATAATCAAGTGTAAAGCTTTTCACAATTTATTTTTCTATTCATCTCCTTTTTCAATATCCACAGAAACTATTGAGTCAAAACTGCTCTCTGAAATCACTCCTTAAATCGCTCTTTAAACTTTATCTGCTTTGTCAACCTGCCTAGAAGGAGATGAAGCGAGATTACTCAAATATCTCTCAGAGTATTTCTAAAAATTCTTTTATTTATTCGATTTCGAAGAACTCCAGCGAGTGGAGTCTCTATTGATGTAAAATGGCAAGAGTATTAATGTAGGTGTGAGTGCCTCCATGGAGAATGAAGTTTAGTTTAAGAAGCTAAAAATCAAAATGTTAAATCAGCATCATACACGAAATATGCTCGAATAAATGGATATTCATTTACCATCTGGGATTAATGCAATTTTTAGCAAAGATGATGAACGAATAACTGTTGAGTTTACTCACACAAAACAGCATTTGACAATTCTAGGTATGTAGCATGGAGATTATTAAGGAATTTACAAAATTAAAGAACATCTCTTAAAAGATAAGATAACTAAACATTTCATTGTTGAGTTACCACCTCTTAAACACTACCAATTTACAGATGCTATTGTAATTAGGAGTTTAGAACGATAAAAAAATTTCATATTTTTATTGACATTTTTTTCTAGGAAGCAGGTGATACGAAGAAAGACGATAAGCTCAAGAGCAAGCTTTTCGGAGGGAACACATTCTCTGGAGGTGATGCTTCATAGTCTCCACCAGATTAGCTCTTGAAATACTATGGAGAAATACCGATTCTCACTGGTGATATGACGAAATTCTACATTGAGCAATATATTCTCCATTAGAAAGATTAATATCGCTTAAACGAAACAGAAAGAATCGTAAGCTTTGAAACATGATTTAAATAGGATATTTTGGATAGCTGATGGCTGATGGATGCCTTTAAGCTCTTGAAAGCAAGGGCAAAGATATGCTTTACAATTTATTCTTTTTGTTTCCTGAAAATAATCTTTTTTTTGCATTTTGTAGATTTATTCCAACGAAGATGGGATAGCTAAACCAAATGAATTCTTGAGTTTTGTCTACAACTAATTGAGCCAAGATAAGCACCTTGATTCGAAGATTCTCTTAGCTGATTTGTCAATTGAAGATGAAATATATTAGCAAATTGCTGGAAAAACAAATCAACAAATACAAGCTTAGTTTGATGTTATGAAGTAATAAATCAGGATATAACCTATTTATGATCAAGAATAGATAAATAATTAAGTCTAATTTGCTTTGGTTTGTTGAATAAATAAATAGGATAGTGAATTTGAATGAGTAAATCAATTGGGCAATTCGAGTAGGTAAAGTAGGATGTTCCAAGTGCAGTGACGGCATAAAACGAGGTCCACTGGATATTGTGAATGCTTGTGGTGAATCCGATTATGATTTTAAAATCAGAGAAAAGAATTTAGCAAAGTAAGCACTAAATTTCATGAGAGTGAATGAAGAAGCAGAGAGATTTGTTATGATTGTCGGTAATGGACATTTAGTTAATCTTCTAAAGGAGATTGTCAGTGAATATAAGTTAAATGAGAAAGAGTATAAAGACAATAGAAAATAAGGATATGATATTGGTGAGTATATTGCTGATATAACTAAAGTGAAGTTGCATTCTGATGTCAGGAGTCATGAGAACAGTACAGAATATCTCAATAAATTTTCACTTTATTCAGCTTACTTCAAAACTAACAGGTATGCTGATTTTTTCTTTTATTTCTAAGATTTTGATAACTTTGACGCTAAAGTAGAGTATTAATTATACCCAAGACTTGTTTAAAAAAGTCTTAAACCAGAATTTATAACAAAGCTAGTTTAGGCTTTATTGAAATTTACTATCATTTATTGCACTTTTTTAACATTTTTTTCTTTGAAACAATTAAAAGGTTACTTCTTCCTGATGAATTGAGAACTGTTTAGAATCTTAAGGACCATCGATTCTTCAGGGAAAATTACATTAAATAATTATAGCCAGATAGTTTCTTACCTCAAAATCAGAGATGGCATAGATAAAAAGGATAAGATAAATGTTTGGCACTCAAATAACTGAATTTCGCTTGAGAGTTTTGTTAAGTTAGACAGCACAATTCTGGCATTACCGAATATTAAAATGCTTAGTTTTGTATCCTTTCCTCTCAGTTAAGCGTTACCCAAGAATATCAAAAGATGGAAAGATATTCAAAAGTTCCTTATTGTATCTATTATCATTTATGAAAAATGAAAATATGTCTTTTTGTTGTTGTGTTCAGTATTCTGCATTCAGTTTGTTTTTAACATGGAAACTCATTTAAAACAATAAATCTAATAATATATGACAATCAATGTGCTTGAAGGAATGGAATTCAAATTTAAAAACAAATTAAGATTGAGGGGAATAGAATAACTGCTGTTACTGGGAGAAACTATTATTTAAATCGGATACAACATCCATCTAAAGATTCAAAGAAGATATTATGAATCTTTTTTGGGGTCAGATTTTGCTAGTTTTTTGTTTTAATTAGATTTTCTGCAAATCAAAACGATAGCGTTAACACAACAGTCGTAAGGCGGCAGATTGATGTTTTGATGGAGGGAAAGATGTTCAAAATTGGGTGAAGAGGCGGCCAATCATTAAAGATGTACGGCTGCTAAAGTACAGATATTTCTGACTTAGTTTTGAGATATATTAGGCAGTCTAACATGGAATAAGCAAAAACTCCTTGGGCAATTTATTTGCCAATGCATTCCAAGTAGAAGTAGTTGCAGTAGAATCATTAGTATTCTTTGTTAAACATATCACTTAGCTGTAGGTAACTAGTTGGATGGATATATACAGACAATATTACAATTTACAAACCCTTTTGTTTGTTTATTCGATTCACACTACTGTAAATTATTAGTCAAAATGAAAGAGCCTCTCTCTGTTCATTTATCTTGGGGAACAAACAATATGACTAGCTTTAAAAGGGGTACTCTACCGGTACAGTATCCTTTATTGGAATCAATAATAATTATTAAAAAATAACATTTACAATCACACTTGAATCTGCCAAAGGAACAAATCACACTCGCCATTTTTTTCAATTTTTAACAGCTCATTTCTAGATTCTTGAGCATTCTTGCAATGGCTAAACAAACATCTTCTTAGACAGTCTAAACTATTGCTAATAATAATAAAACCTAAGGAAATCGTGTTGCTAAGAGAATCACTAGATCCAAGACTCATTGTTTTCCTCTTGCTCATAAAGAAAAGCAATCTTCATTATTCCTTGAAGACAAGACTATCCGCAGAACACTTTCGTTGAATTCAATGGAAAATACATCGATTCATTAGCATAATCAGGTATTTAGATTTTATTAGTTTTTAAATTTTCAAACAAAACCCTTCTTCATTTGCTCTCTCGATCATTTTAATTAAAGGATTCATTTTACAATATTTTCTCCCCAATTTCCTTCTTTGATTTGAGAATATCCCCCACATTTATTCATTTATTCTATTCATTTCTATCTGAATATTTTGGCGCATTTTTCTAAAACCTAATTAATTTTTGATATGAAAGTCCATTATTATTTCATCAATAATATTAATAATATTTTTATTTAATTTAAATTGGTCATATTGCTAGATGCTCATATGAGAGTCTAGTTGTTGATATGAATGCCTTAATACATTGATGTTTTAATATTTATATTTTTTTAATTTTCTTTGATTTTAATTTAATTTAAAAAAGAATGCTCATATGGATGAAAATGAATGCGAGTTTATGTCAGATGACGAATCAACAGCATCAAACAGACTCAATAAATCAATTATCGAAAGTTGCATTAGCCCTTAAACAAATAGCATTGCTAAATCTAAAGTTCTCAAAAAGATCAAATCGATCAATAAATCATCCAAGCAAATTCAATAAATTCCTTATGAATATGTAAGATATAAAAAATGTTGTTAAATAGATGCAAATTGTTTTTTGAGTAAATGATTTTCTTTTTGTTTCATAAAGAACTTAATGCGCTTTCAGAGCTAGCGATGCAGAAAAACATTCCGATTATATTGTTTCAATGAAAAGGACTTGTTAATCCCTAGAAAATTTCATTCAAAAATTGTAAAAAATGTAAGGAATACTACAAAATATTCATTTGGTTTTTTTAATTGAATTGCTAAATCCAATATTATTTCATTCAAACTTCACATATTTTGTCTTTGTTTTCGAAAGGAATCTGATGACGACAAGGCAAGTGACAGTGAGTAACTCAAAAATGCTATTCGCTATGTTCATAAATCAATCCGGAAAGCTGTTGAAGATGAAAAGGATAAATGAAAGATTTTAAATTCCTTCCTGCCTTGATGTCTTGATAAAACTATCTTCAAATTCTATCTTTAATTAAACAAACTTTCAGCCTTTTAGAAACAAGAAGATACAACTGAATCAAGAGCTTTAAGGCAATAATAATCTCTCCCTAATTTGGAGGAACTCTTAGCCTGTCAAAAAAATTAAAACACTCCAAGAAATTAAGAAGATAAATTATTGAATGAATAAAACAATTCCCACTATTTCTCTGTGTTATCCCATAATTAATTATCTTTGCCCATATGAATTATGTTTGTTTTCAAAATATCTCGTACTTATTGCTGCTACTTTTTTGAGCTGATATTTCATCTTTATTTAGATGCAAACATATCTCAAAAAATATTAAAAAGGATTTTCTTTAATTATCAGTGAATATTAAATAACTTCCATATCCTTTGTGAAAATACAATTTTCCTATATGATTGATTTCTTTATTTGTAGTTAAATAATTTCTGATTTATTTATCTCCCAAAATAACGCACACAATCCATCAATCAAATCTCACAAAAAATTAATGACTATGTGCAAAAATCTTTTTCATAATAAAAGTTATTAAGCTCTATGTTTGTTTAGTTAAACTTATCAGACTCTTGAGTAAATTATCTTCGCTAAACTAAATAATTAATTTAATCAGGAGAAATAACTTTTCTTCTTCTTCAGATGAATCTTGGCAATAGTAACATTTTGCAACGCAAAAGATTTGCTAGTCTTAAGGGATTGAAAGTTGTAGTCGAGACAGAATCTCAAGGTGTAAGAGCAGTATCCCAAGATCAATAGGATTAGACAGCACTTAAATAAAAATAAACTTAAGAAATTGTGTCGTTAGTTAGTAAAAATGATACTAAAGACAACACATTTGTTATCAAATCTAAGAATAATATCGATCTGAAAAAAAGCAATCAGGGAAACTAAAGAAGATTATCCTTCGTAATGGGTTCACCTACAAGCCCAACAGGAGAATTACATAGGTTTAACATTTCAAAGCATCAATCGGTAAGCTAATCCTCCGCTGAATATGAACAAAGAGCTTGGCTAAGAAAATTATAATTTCAAGAAAAAATGGCTGAAAAAAAAAGTATGCAGAAAAAATTCATGGATGAGCTGCAAGATAGAAGATAAACGTTCAGTAAATTTAGTTTTAAGTCTCTCGAGAAAGACGATAACCCATATATAAGTCCTCTCTTGCAGAAAGTTAATGGATTCGACGTGAAAGGGTCGATGTATGTGATCGATGTTTGGGAAGATAGAGCACTAAAGAAATTTCTGAATTACTCGAAACTAAATGAAGGAAAATACATGCTGAGAGGTATTGCTTAGTAGATAAATCAAGAACAAAAGTAGTCGAAGAGAGACTAACCAACGATTTTTACTAAGAAAGATGAAAATATCTTGAATGGCAGGCTGCAAGATAAGGATTAAATCACCAATTTTCTGAAACACATAAACGATGATTTTAATAAAACTGAAATACTTCTTGACAGGAAAATGAACAAAAATGGATTAGATTAAGTTGCGCAGTAGAGAATGTCATTCTCTAATAGCCCTCAAGCAGCTGGTAGAATAAATATATCGATGGGTGGTTTTTCAATTAGAAAGAAAGAGTTTGGTGATAAAATGAATTTCTTATGTTAAAATTAATTCTTTTTCTCTTTACTAAAATCACTTTTTTTGTGGTTAATTTTCTTTAAATCAGATTATTTTAAGGATTTTTTCTCTAAGTTAATGAAATTATTATTTAAT
>Ga0302271_10004531_pt1 | contig 11052 bp, 6 predicted proteins | sample III_Bog_N1_1_FD_198767 | JGI IMG/M metagenome (GOLD analysis project Ga0302271, IMG submission 198767) | Peat permafrost microbial communities from Stordalen Mire near Abisko, Sweden - III_Bog_N1_1 | ecosystem: Environmental > Terrestrial > Soil > Wetlands > Peat | place: Sweden: Abisko... | reverse complement strand
AATCTCTTCACTTATCTATGAAGGAGTTGGCTCCATTATGCGTGGATCCCCATAATTAGTCTTTTTTTAAAAAATAATATTCATCAACTTTAGTAGTTTTTGTTCTTTTTTCTAAAATCTAATTAACGTTATCTTATTGTATCTATCTTTCTAATTTTCTTGATAAATGAAAATCAAATTCAACTAAATTATTTCTAGATCTGCAGGCTATTACAAGACTATCATCATTCATCTTGACGCTGCCATTTTTGTATATTTTTCATCTGGAGAAGTTCACCTCGCTTACCAGGGGAGGGATTCAATTTCAGATTCTTTTAATAGTTTGTCTCATTTATTTTTCCTTCAAAAAAATCTCAACTCTCGAGAAATCATTAGTGTCTTTTTTTAGAGATTTCTCGGATGTTTCAATAAATGAAAGCAGCTTTCCTTTAGGATTTTAAGCAAAGAGTTAGTTTGCATTTTTTATTGCGAAAATAGTATTCTTTTTAAAGAAACATCTAGCAACTTTGAATTATTTGAGTATCAGTGAAATATTACGAAACGAAAGCATAATTACTAAAGTGTACTTTTTTAACCAACTTAATACCTAATGTTCTTTGAGACAATTGATTCTCATATTTTTTATCTCTTACAGCAGTTCTTTCTAAGTTTTAATTGTTTTCTTTTGCTAAATTGGGCAGATTTGTGTGATATTTGTTGAGGGGATTTCTTATTCTTTCTCTTTAGAACTGCAGTTATTTTAAAATAATTTATCTTTTCCTGGAGAGTAATACAATGAGAGAGATAGAAAGTTTCAATATTTATTTAAATTATATTTTCCCTTAGATTATCTTCTTAGTTTTAGAATGTGTGTTGGCTGTCTGGATATTTATAATTTTCCCTTACATAAAGTCTGAATGACAATTTCCTGAAGAACAAAAAACATCTTCAGAACATTTCTTATTTAAAAGAATTCTTGAGGAATAATTAACAGAAATAATATTATTCACTTCTTGTTCTCTGATAATTTCTTGACAATAATTGAAGAAGAAAGGTATATTTCGGTTATTTTTAAAATAGAATACCACTCATTTATTTTTACTTAAATATTAGTAATAATAAATCAGATTTTCATTGTTTCTTTCAATACCCATAAATATAAATATCTTACAGATTCTTGGGCATTCAAACTAATCAGCTAATGCAACTTGAAATTGAGCAACACTTAGAAAAATAAGATAAATTATTCAAAGGGAATTTTTTTCAAAGAAAACATATTAAAAACAATGAAAGAGAGATCAAGTTAATTTAGAATAATGGCTGATTTATTAGAAAAAAGTCAACTATGAAATTCAAGTAAATATTCATATTAACTATTGTTTTTGTGCTTTCAGGCAGTTGAAATTGTCATCGTAACAATTTCTGGTGCATTACTCATATTATATGAGCTATCATCACTCGTTATTGCAAAGAAGAAATCATAATTTGCCCCTGGAGATAATCCTGTCACATTGAAACTCACTTTCTTATGGGAAATCTCGCTGTAGAAGGAGACGTAGTTTGCAAGTGCTAGCTTGGAATTAGAATTCAAGTTTTAGACAATTTAAAGATAATTTGGTGGGGGCAACCCAGAAGAATCAATCATCAGCCAAATATATCCACTGCAAGACAATGTCATATTAGTAAAATACACCCAGGATTATTGAGCTTCATAGGTAAAGATATTTGATGGATCGAAAATAGGTAATTTCGCAACTACATTATTCACTGGTTAATAATCAAGTAATTTAGTGAAGACTCTATTCGTTGAGATAGAGCTGCTATACCAGCTTAGGATATCACTTTTAGTGTTCGCCAAATCTTGATAAAGCTGATGATTATCGTTGCTGTAATTCACGTTTTTGTCATATGAAAAATATCTACAAAAAAAGAAAAAGATTGCAAACAAAGAATAAAAATTGGTTTTGATAGAAATGCAGTTACATCGAAACATATTGAGGATTAGGGTTATCTGAAGCTGATATTCTAATGGTATTCCCTGCCGTAGATGACCCAGAAGACGATGAGGATGCAGGCGATGAAGCAGTTGAAGTTCCACTTATTTTTGCATATTTTTTGACATCTACCATTGTTGAAGGTGAATCACAACGAACTCCAGTAGATGTAGTTAGCAACGCTTGTTTGATGGCAAAATACTAAGATAACTTACACGCCAGATCAATCTACTGTGCTATTGACACAGCAGCTTAAAATCTAAACGTTGTTTTAATTAGTGTTCCACCATTTTTGGCTGTTTAAAACTATCTTGATTCAGCTGGGAGAATATGTCCAGAACTCGTAAGAGCGAAGAGTTTAAAATAATAGATTTTATTTTCGTCTAAATCAACCAAGAAATAGTCCTATTACTGGTTATTTCCAGGATAAATCCAGCTACCAAATTGATTCTCAATCTACCAACAAAAAAAGTAAAAATAATTTTCATAAAGTTTCTGTGAATGAATGAATATCATTATTTGCTTACTTATTGAAGGTAGTTTCTCTCAAGAACTATGCCACGTGCAATATTCTATGTGATTTACTGCAAAGTCATTTTCATCAGCACAGTATAATTCGTTGTCAGAGCATAATATAAATTTAACTGATTGGGCGAATTCATTTCTAGAATCTAGCTATTCGGTGATAGACTATTCTCATTCATAATCAATGTAATTTGCTAATCTTCATCGCTTGATCCTTACTCAACGATTTAGTAAGTGATTACCTTAGATCTTAAGCAGAAAGCTGATTTATTCGGACCATTTAACTCCAGTTTTATAATTCCTTTAGAGTTAATTGTAGAAACCGATTTATCACTACGAAGCTAAATAAATGAAGACTATTGATCTCGACTGAGGGTGATTTACTCGCCTGCATGGATAGAAATGCCTGTTTCAGGAAGTTCAACTATGGAAGTTGAAATCGTTAAATATTCTTTTGGATGGGAATTCGGTAAAACCATGTGAATAGGTAAGGAAAAACCACCGATTGGAATGCTCAAATGAGTCAAAGGGAGAGATATCCCGAATTCTTCCGTGCATACATCTTGACTATTCATCAAGATCTTAACGTAAATCGGTGGGATGTCTTTGATTGTTAGTGATTGTGTGCTTGAGAATTAGCTGATGTAGAATAGAATATCCCCAGCGACACTTTATTCGTTGTTATTATTGTCATCTACCAAAGCAAGCTAGAAGTACACATCGAATTCGCCGATGTTTAAGATAGGCTGACTAGGGATCATCATGATGTTTTAGTTGAATTTATTGCTAAATTCTACTTGCTTGGTTGATCTTGTGTTGTCCGATAGCCAAACACGAATTTTCTAGGAAATCATACCATCGCGAAGGGTAATATTCTAGACAGATATGAAGAATGAATTTGATTAGGAAGAATAAGTACTGGTAGGACTCTATCCATCATCTAAAATCACTGGCCTTCCACCTGATTAGCCTTCTCCACTAAGCATGATTAGTTTCTGCGGCGATACACCATCATCAAATAGAAGTATATTCACTTTCTCGCAGTTGCACCGTGAGCTTTAATAAGGATTCTTCACACCCTGTTTGAGTAAGATAAAATCAATAATGAATCACATGACGGATATCCAAAAAACAGCTGGAAATAATCAGAAAAACTCTCTTACCAGCAACGCCAATGTGTACTCAACATTTGGCAAGAGTGTGAATGTATTTGAAACGTCTGAGCTGACACTGACTCTGTTGTACTGCGCAACACACTGCACACTAATATCTTTCTTCCCTGGAGTAGTTAACAGACAAGAATCAGGTTGATAGTTGAAGAAAATCTTCGCGAAATCGACTGGGAATTCAAGAATAATTTTAGTTTTTTAAGGAGTCTGTGTTGGCAATTCAAAGGTAAAATTGTAGAAATCAGAAACAACCAATGTTTGATTCTAAGTAAGTGATGAGTTTAAGAGTCGAATTGTCTACAAAGGAGAAGTATCCACTGAGATATCAGCTGCTATGAAGTAATCCAAGACTTATCCTAGTGAATTCATAACAATGAACTCAAATCTTTCATTGGGGTTTGATTCTTCAGTTGGATCAAGAATTCCAAGGAACTCAAACATATTTAACGAAGGAGCTAGCGATTATGATAAGGAGTCAATTTACAGTGTTCTGCTATCTACTACATGACAGGGAATTGACAGTTTATTCTAGAAACAGCTGAAAATATCATCGAAATGACCTAATCCAGCAGCATATCTTGTAGGAAATCTCAACCGTAAAATCGATGTTTTCTACCAAGGCGTTGATGTAACAGCTGGAGCGTTGTTAGAAGCTTAAGCAGATACGAATTTAATTTGAATTTGTCCAATTAGTCCAGGGTAGGAGTATTGTTTAGTCAAAATCATAGAAGAATTATCGGGTGGAGTATCAAATAATTTGTAGAAAATGTCTAACGACGAAATCAGCTCTTGCAATGTGAGAACAGTGTTTGAGGAACTAGTTTCTAAGGTTGAGCAGGTAAACACCTCAGATCTGTTAAGCTCACTCTCTGACATCAACATTGTTGGGTGTAAGTTAGTTATTGTAATTTTATACGAATAAACAATAGATAGCTCGTAAAGTTTGATATCGAGATTCCGAGATGCTTTGAGAATCATCCCATCGAAATAGCAAGTGCTGAGAAAGTTCTCTTTATGATTAGTTAAATCTTCCATCCAACAGGAAGCTTCACTTGGTGAAGCTGAAAAGAGGGGATTCAAAAAAGAATTAATTAGCATGTTATTATCATGAAATCAATTTGTAAAAATATTTATGATATTTCTTACATTTGAAAAACGGTGATAGATCGCAGCTAAGAGCTTCAAAGTCATCCCAGTCTTTATGATGAAACTGAAAAGTGAAGGAGAGCTATATTGAGCTCGCATAGATCTAAGAGAAAAACAACCCATCAGTGGAGATCTTTGTGTCGATATCAGAGAATTATCGTAAAGATTAGATAATTATTTTTCTACCTCGATTAGCTTTCGAAATAACCACTCGCCTAGATGTCAAAATACGAGAAGATAGTGTTTACATTGAATCTTACGAAGATGTCTATGCTGTTAGCATCTCTAATGGTAGTACAGACACAGCTAACACAGTGATTTTAAGCTGTGAAGACTAAATTATGACATCGGGGTTATAAAATGCGCATTCAATCATTGATTCATTGATAACTAGCAATGAACCAATATGTATGTCATCATTGAGAATGCAGCCGTTTTGAATCGTCACGGAATAGAAATTCATCTGAGGGTTCAGCACTTAGAATACAAACTAAGGAGGCAACGAATGCTCCACGGAAATAACAAATGTTAATTCATTTCCACGAGATTACTCCATTAAGATTTTAGGTTGGATACTTGTCCACATAAAAACACTCGGTTTCGCTTTGCTTTAGCCGTTCAGATATGCAAAGCCACGTAGGTTACCTGTTAAATCGCTTAACGATATAGATGATCGTGGAAGTTCTATGCCATAGTTATAAGGGTATTTAATTGATCCTAAGGAAATAGCGGTGTCTTGGATGAGAGTTTAGGGTTACCCGATCAAACTGCAGAGCACACCATAAACAGAAACACCTGTGATGTTATATTAGATTGCATCGCAGGGAATAAGTGAGTTCAGTGTAGGATGATTCGCTACCCCTGCGTAGTTGCTGGTGAAATTCCACAGAGTTGTGAACAGAAGATATCCACCGGATACATTACTATTCGTCGTATACTTAACACTGATTCTAAAATCTTAGACTTCTTGTCCTAGCTGGACTTGCTGGAAATCATATTTAAATGTCTTTTGATCTTTTAAAACTAGATTTTAGTCATTAGAAGCATCGCGTAACGGTACACTTATCGGCTGATTTATTTAGCGAAATGCAATAAACGGTCGAGTCATACTTACATCAGGGATACCATGCGATAATGTCAGGACTAATTGAATTGAGAGTTTAACATTATTCGGGTCTGGTATGAATGGGACTAAGATGGATTTGCTGTTATATGCTAGCATTGCATCCACGGAAGTGAATGATATAGATATTCTTGAAAGTTACAGAAACGATGCATCCGTGGAGTTATTCCAGTACATATTCGATGGAATAGCGGAGCATTTGATTGAATCGCCAATGCATTGTATTCTGTTTGCTTCATAGGAATCTTCTAAATTGGGAATCTCCTCATCCGTGAAGAACTACAAGGGTACGATACCATCGAAGAATATCTCAAGCCTCAAGGGAAAATCAAAGTTGCTTGCCATCATGGGATCAGATTTGCTGCTGATGTACGTGTTGATTTTCATGAAGCTAACAGTGTTAAGCCCATCGATATGCAGTTCTTAGGATGAACTCAGAAGATTTATGAACTCTGCTTTGATATTTTGATTCGCTAGCTTGCCTTGTGAGAACACAAGTCCGTTGATTAGATAAACTTAGACTAATTAAGAGAAATCCGTAGTGGTTTCTGTGAGCCCTCCAGAGTAAGTACTCACGAAGAAATCGATAACTTCTTGTCCTGCCATTTATGAAAACGATGTCACAGATAGTTTACTCATAATTAGGGCTACTTTCCCATCGGAATATGGTTAAAAGGGGTCTTTATTCCCAATGAATTTGAGCTCAGTCGAATCGGATTTTGTTGTCGCAGTGCATCCAGTGAGAGTTGTCATTGTCTTCGACATGCAAGTGATTTATTACGATTCGATTGTGGATATTTTAGGCGATGTGAAGATAACATATCCTTTATTCTGTGCGTCATTGATTTAAACAGCGGAACCATCATCAGCAGCGAAAAATCCAAGAACTTAACTAGCCGATGGGTTTATTGGATCGAATTAAAGCGTTTTTAGTTGTCCTAGAGCATCGGCAAATGCAGGCATTGTTTCGGAAAATAACGAGCTACTGAATCCTGCCATGCTAGGGATGATCTTAGGCAGGTTAGATTTGATTTTCAGAGTGACTTAAGTACTTAAAGATTGGGAAATAATAGGGATTTTGGAAGTGCTTTCTGTAAGTGTAAAATCTAAGAAATCTTTAGGGATAAGGTCAATCGAGTAGTTGTAGCTGATGAGGAGCTTAAAGGATATGTAATAAGCTGTATGCGCTTGTAAGGACCCCACTCCTGTGCAGGTGATCTTCGATAATGAGTACTCGCAATATGGATTGATCAAGGGGGAATATTGTGGAAGAGATTGCTGAATTGATTTAGGCAGAACATTCAACATACCATGACCTAATTCTATGGTTAGTTCTGAGGGAGTATCGGGAGTAGATTACGCTGGGATGAATGTTAATTGGAGAGTATTGAACACGTTGTATTCCTTGAGTGATCGAAATAATTGTACAATCGAGGAAGGCTTTTAGTTGAAAGACAGCAGCAGATCATATGATTGCATGTTGATCAAGGAAGTTGTTGCGAAAGTCAAGATTGTGCTTCTGTCAAGGACGATGTTCGCGTAGGGTTCCATCTGGAAGACGATCAAATCAGTGGAATCGGCGGCGTTGCTGTTGATGAGATCGAATTAGAATGCCATCACGCGCTGAGATATTATCTCTTGATCCATGAAGGTAATCTCAATTTAGGATGCGGAAATCGAGCACGTGTATGTGCCTTTAGGCATTACAACAACTCCACTGAATCGTGCGTCTTAGACTGATAAGCATACAGAGGAACTAGGGAATGCGAATCGGATGTTGTTGAGCTTGATTAAGAACCTACCAGAGCTCTCAACTATCGAGGAGCGAATCGTTAGCTGCATTCCTGGAAAAACATAACAGAAAAAAGAAAAATGAATGAAATGGCATGATTGTTTATGCTTTTGCTATTACTATTTTGACTCAATGGAGTTTAGTTTGGAGTAAGTGTATCTGACATATGAAGAGACAGAGAATACGCACTATCCTATGAGAAATACAATGTCGCGAGATCGTAGTTTATGTCGTAGAACACTGCTTTGGAAGTATCAGTGGTAGACTACGTGAGCATGCCGAGTTTAGCGATAGTCTGAGAGTAGGATATTTACCCAGGAGTATAGACTCTAATTACATAATACTTCGATGCTTAAAATGCAGGAGAATTCTCAGTGAAACGTAGTTGATACTCATATCCACGGGGAGTTTAACTTAGTTGAATTGGCTAGAGGGAGAATGGAAGATAATCGAAGAGACAATCTAAAGTCGAGAGGGCGTTGTAAGATATCAATGGATAAGTAGAGAGATCACCGATGGAAAAAGGTACAATTAATGTGACAATATCTGAGGAACTCAATGAATGTTCAACTTGGATCACTATGCGAAACGAAGAGAACAAGTCGATGTTGGGATAATCTTGCCATGCTTGCCAGCTACGCAAAGAGCCAATAGAGATGGAAGGAGTGATTAACAGCGCTAATAAGAGTAACTGCAGTAGCAGGGAAGATAGACTGTGAGAGGACATATGGTTCTTTAATTTTAAAAGTTGCTTTTTTAAATGTACACTGAAAATAATAATGAAATAGTCCTACTAGATTCCGAAGGAAGATTGACTTATTTATCACTCAGTGTTTGATTTGATCATCCCCTCCCCAAGCATAATTAATTACATCTTCGTCTCTTTTTGTTTTTCATTTTTCTCGTTAGTTGTTATTTTTAATTTCCCAAATAAGTTTTTTCCTGTGATTTTTAGCTGTTAAGCAGTATGCTTGATTCTTTTCTAAATGTCTCCTTTTTTTTAAAGAATAATAACCTTTTTTATAATCATTTATTGTTACAAACTACTTCAATAAAAACGAACTGTGTTTTAACTTCGTACTCCAGATTATTTCTTTCTTTAAATTTTTTATGATGTTGTTCAAAAATGCTCTAAGAAATGATTTTCATTTAGGTTATTTAAAACACTTGAAATTGAATTGCGCTGAACAACAACAACAACAATAAATTAAGTATCCCCACCACAAAAAATTTAATTGATATTTTCTCTTTTTTTCTTCTCTTCAAGATATATCCCCTCCCCCTCCCACCCTAATTATAAATATGAAGATTTTTTTGTCTGAGACATCATCATCAGAACAATCAATAAATTTTTCAAGACTATTGATGCATTTCTTCTCAACAGATCTCAGAATTTGGCAGCCAAGAACAATGAAATGCCATTTTTAAATTGTTCTGTGAAATCTACAGCTGAAGAAGCAGTAAAGGGGTTGTAAATATTGAAATATTGTAAATCTTAGTCTCAAAAGAGAATAATTTCCATCCACAAGTATCTAAAACAATTAATTATTGGAGGCTAAACGAAGTAATCCTTAGTTATTTACCACTTACGAATAAGAGAAACAGAGAAGATAATAAGTTAACCACAAGGTTAATATCTTAAAATCTTTTTTTTTTTTGAGTAATAATCACATTATTAATTGTTAACTGTGTGCTAAGGATAATAAAAATACAAGAATAATCTTCTTGGTGCAGAGAGAAGGCAAACTGAAAAATATACTAAAATCGCAATGAATTCTTCTCTCCAACAGCTTGAAGTGAGTTAATTTCATGAAATATTTGACTTATCCTATGAACTAACTTTCTAGTCGTTCATCTTCATGCCACTGATTCAATTAATTCATTTTTGTTTTGTTTTTTATTTTTTCTCTCATCAGGAACTTAAGACTCTTCTGCGCATTCCATCTGAATCAAGGACTCCTAGTGACTTAGACAAAATCAGAGAGAGATGCTTAGAGAGTATACTGCTGTTCAACCGTGCAGGGCTAAAAGGCTGGTGTGATCAGTAGATCCTAGATGAATTCACACGCAATTTACAATTGGAAAAGAGAACCAAACCGAAGAAGAAGATTAACTCCTGCGCTGACATGTGTAAGTAGAAAGAGAAGAAATAGTGAACACCTTTCCCTAATCTTTAAAGCAGTTTCTTTATCTCTTTTTGTTCATTTGCTCCTTAGAACAAAGTGAGATATCTCAAGAAGAAAGTGGGGAAATGAAATTATGCTTTTTTCTCTCCGGCAAAGCAGAATTCCATTACAAGCGAAGCTCCGAAATCTAATCGCCTTCAAACTCCTAATCAACTCCCTTGACGTTATCAACTCCAATCTAAGAAGGAGCTGAAGTCGCTTAGATTCTCCAATTAGCTGAAGAAACTAATGAATTTTCGGTGTAGATCTGCTGCTTAGCTGAAAGCTACTTCGCAGTTGTGCCAAGAACTAATAACCCAGAGCGATTGAGCACAAATGAAGGATCTCATCTAGAATTCTCAGAAGTCACAAACATTAAGATTGCCTTAGATAGCAATACCAACAATACCAACAACAACATCCCTAATCTCCCTGCATCATCTTCATCTCTCTTTACACTAATCAGCCGGGCTAATAGATCTTACAAGTAGCTTCTCCGCAGTTAGAATACCTTTGACAGTCTGAGCCATACTTTTCTTACTCTTCTTGTGTTAAGTTCAAGTACTGTCGATTATTTCAAAGGGCAAATCATTCATTAGTCCCACATCAACAGCAGCAGCTAGAAATCCTCAAAGCTACCTGCAAATAATCTTGGAGATGCCTCACAACAAGGATAGTAATATCCAATTTACATGCTCCTTCAAGGCGAAACACTCATTAACTCGCCATAGAGACATTCTAAAACACATTTTCGACCGCTGTTTGTTCAAGTTGCGATTGATTATTTCGGTATTGAATCGTTGGAGTAGTTTGCAGGGATTCAAAGGGAATTATACTAATAATAATTGTAATTGTAATAGTTGTAGATGTAGCCAGTATCTTCATCGACAATGCAGTCATCCTCTGAATTCATTCCAACGACTATTCCACTAATCTAACAAACTTCATTGTAGCAATAGCTACGATAATAGCAACCCTGTTGTTCATACTCAGTCGAGTGTCTATCTGCTAAGGGAGTCGTCCTAGTGTTGAGCAGTGAGCTACTATGGTGGTTTAAGTCTACCAGCTTGGAGCAGAAGATGCAGCGGATTCATATGTCTCAATAAAATTTGATAATCTCGAAATCAGCTGCGTAAGATTCAGCTAGAAATTCGCTAGA
>Ga0302271_10004530_pt1 | contig 11054 bp, 10 predicted proteins | sample III_Bog_N1_1_FD_198767 | JGI IMG/M metagenome (GOLD analysis project Ga0302271, IMG submission 198767) | Peat permafrost microbial communities from Stordalen Mire near Abisko, Sweden - III_Bog_N1_1 | ecosystem: Environmental > Terrestrial > Soil > Wetlands > Peat | place: Sweden: Abisko... | reverse complement strand
GAATCACAGCTTAAACATTTTGGAGGAGTTGTGACAGAAGACAGAAACTCTCCAACGCTGCAGCTAGCTAAACACTGCTTAGCTGAAGGTGAAAAATGCAGAGGAAGAGTGCAGGATAGACACTCTGAGTTATTGCCTCCAGAGCAAGTTGTGCATGAAGAAGCACATTAACCGCATGTATTGTTTGAAGTATTCTCATAGTACCCGTCTGGACAAGACAGAACGCACATGCTCTTCACAGAATTTAAAAATAAGCCTCCACCACAAGAGAGACACTCAGAACTTGATGGACCAGAACACGTCATGCAGGTTGCGTCGCAGTTTAGACATTTTGGGTTTGGATTAGTTTAAATGTACTGGTTTGAGGAGCAGTTTGAGATACATGAGTTTGTAGATGATTACAGATAAGAAGGTAGTGAACATGAGAGGCAATTGTTTGCTGTACCAGAGCAAGTTGAACAAGATGTGTCGCAGGCTGAGCAAGCTGGAATGGCTAGGGATGTGTCCCAGAATTGGTTTGTTTGACACTTTGAAACACATTCATTTGTTGAAGTATTGAAGGATTTGTCTGAAGTGCAAGTCAAACAAGCTATGGTAGAAGAGCCGAAGCAGGTGAGGCATGTTTCATCACAGCCGATACACTCTGGTGGGTTGGTAGAAATAAATTAACCAGAGTTACAGTTGAACACACATTGGTTAGTTAAAGGCTAATGGTATTTTGGAAGAGTGCAAGAGAGACAATCTGAGCTACTTTCACCAGAGCATGTAGTGCAAGCTGTATCACAGACTGTGCAAGTGTTGTTAGAAGTATTAGCATATTGACCGGCTGGACAAGATGCATCACAAGTCTTTGTGGCAGAATTATAAAACAAATATCCAGTGCAGGATAGGCAATCAGAGGTGGAGGCACCAGAGCAAGTTGAGCAGTTAGAATTGCAATTAAGGCAAGTGGGGCTAGAGCTGGAAGGAGGGGAAGAAGGATAGAAGCCTGGATTACAAGTGGAAAGACATGCAGTTGATGAGGCCTGGTAATAAAGAGGAAGAGTACAAGAAGAGCAATTAGCACTTGAGCCACCTGTGCAGGTTGTACATGAGGCATCGCAGGTTGTGCAAATATTCGTGGAGGAATTGTTGTACTTCCCATCTGGACAAACAGAAACACAAGTTTTCTTAGATGGATCCAAGGCTAAGCTTCCTGAACACGACAAGCACTCCGTTTTGGAAGGGCCAGAACATGTGTTGCAAGTCGCATCGCATCCTAGACATTGCGGATCCGTATTCAAAAGGGAAGGGAAAAGAGCAGAATCACAAGTCGAAACGCATGATTTGGTTGTAGACTGATAATAAAGAGGAAGGCTACAAGAACTGCAATTTGTGCTGCTTGCACCGCTGCAAGTTGTGCAGCTTGAATCGCACAAAGTACACTTATTGTTGGAAGTATCTTTAAACGAACCAGCTGGGCAATCAGTCACACAAGCCTTGGTCAATGTATTGAGATAAGTACTTCCGGTGCACGTAAGGCATTCCTAAACAGATGGACCAGAACATGTATTGCAACTTAAATCGCAGCTTAAGCATTACGGAGTTAAACTTGATAAGGAAAACTGATTTGAGTTGCAAGTGCCAACACAGGTTGAGGTTGAGCTCTGAAAGAAGTTAGGAAGAGTGCATGAAAGGCATTCTGAATTGCTAGAACCTGTGCAAGTTGTGCATGATGTATTACAGGCTGCACATTTGTTAGTGGAAATTTCTTTAAAAGTACCAGAAGGACAGTTAGAGACACATGATGAGCTTGATCCATCCAGGTAGAGACTCCCTGTGCAAGTGACACATGAAGAAGCCGAAGCACTTGAGCAAGTGTGACAGCTAGGATTACAGCTGAGACATGCAGGTGTGGGAGTAGGAGAACCAAATTGGTCTGGATCGCATAGTGTCACACATTCTTTGGCGGAATCTTTGAAGTAACGAGGTAGAGAGCATGACAGGCATTCAGTACTGGCTGGACCAGAGCACGTTGAACAGCTTGGATCGCAAAGAGAGCATTGATTGATGGAGATGTTTTTATAGTAGCCAGCTGGACAATTAGCTACACACATGTGAGTCCGTGGGTTGAAGTACAAGCTCCCAGTGCAAGAAAGGCATTCAAAGCTTGCAGGGCCTGTACATGTTTGACAGGAGTAATTGCAATTCTAACAGGAAGGATTTGTTCCAGAGACTGAATATTCACCTTAGCTACAAGAATCAACGCATTTGTTGGTTGATGCTTGGTAGAATTTAGAAGTGCATGATAAGCACTCAGAACTGCTTGGCCCACTACATGTCTTGCAATTTGAATCACAGATAGTGCAAGTGTTATTAAAAGAGTTGTTGTAGAAACCATTGGGACAAGATAAAACACAAGAGTTAGTAGATGAATCTAAAAATAAGCTTCCTGTGCACAAAACACAGTCAGTGCTGGTAGGTCCAGTGCAGGTCAAGCAAGTTGAATCACAACTAAGACATTCAGATGAGCTTCCTCCAGTGGCATACTAGATTGAGTTACAAGCTGAAACACAAGTTCCTGAAGATGGTTAATAGTTACTGGAAAGAGGGCAAGAAAGGCACTGAGTTGGGCTACCCCCACTGCAAGTAGCACAAGAAGCATCGCAACCTGAGCAAACATTGCCTGTAGTATTTTCATAGAATTTGTTGGGACAGCTTTGAGTGCAGGAGTTTGTTGAAGCGTCAAAGAACAAGACACCAGTGCATGAAAGGCATTCAGTGCTTAAACTACCTGAACAAGTCAGACATGTAGGATCACAGCTTAGGCACTAAGGAGTTGGAGTGTCAGATTTATATTGATTTGATGAGCAATCAGTAATACATTATTTTGTCGATGCCTAGTAGTAATGTGGCGAAGTGCAAGAGAGGCAATCTGAATTTGTTGATCCTGAACAAGTTGTACAATATGGAAGACAGGCTAAGCAGACACCTGTATTGTAATACTCGCCATTAGAGCATAGAGGAGTGCAGGAAGAAGGTGGATTGATAGTCTGTAGAGTCCAATTGGGAAGACACGATTAGCATTCCGAGCTTGAAGGACCAGAGCATGTTAGACATGTTGAGTCACAGGCAAGGCATGATGGATTCGAACCTGTAGACATGTATTCGTTTGAGTTGCAAGCTGTCAAGCATTCATTAGTAGAGGATGAAAAATAGTTGGGACTTGAGCAGGAAAGACAGTTCGTGCTGCTTCCACCAGAGCACGTAGCACAACTTGCAGAACATGCTGCGCATTTATTAGTAGATGTATCTTTGTAGAATCCATTGGGGCAAGAAGCCAAACAGCTATTGGTGGAAGAGTCCAAGAACAGACTCCCAGAACATGTCATACACTAGGTATTTGAAGAGCCAGAGCAAGTAGTGCAAGATGAATCACAGCTAAGACATGAAGGAGTAGGAGTTGGAGATTGAAATTGATTTGAATTGCAAGATGTTCCACATGAAGCTGTTGAAGGCTGCAGATAGTTTGGAAGTGTACAAGTCAAGCACTGAGAACTACTTCCTCCAAAGCAAGTTAAGCATGTGCTGCTGCATGCCATGCATGTGTTACTTGATTTATTTTAGTAAAAACCACTTGGACAGGTTGAAACACAAGAATTAGTAGCTGAATCGAAAAATAAAGAACCAGTGCAAGATAAGCACTCAGTTGCAGAAGGCCCAGAGCAAGTCAAGCAAGATACATGGCAGCTAGTGCAAAGGGGAGTTGGAGTCTATGCTGGATACTATCCTGCTTTGCAAGAGCTAGTGCACTCAGAAGCAGTTGTCTGATAATAACTAGGAAGAACACATGACAAGCACTCAATGTTTATACCTCCAGAGCAAGTAGCGCATTGACTGTCGCAGGGTAAACATTTACTTGTTGCAATATCAGCGTATTATCCACTTGGACAGCTTCCTTCGCATGATTTAGTTGCTGAGTTGAAGAATAAATAGCTAGGACAAGATGTGCATTCGGATACTGTTGGCCCAGAGCAAGTCAGGCATGCTGAATTACAGCTTGTGCATGTTGGAGTCGGTGTAAGGGCTTGATATTGATTAGAATTACACGTTGAAACACATTCTGAGAGAGATGTTTAGAAGTAAAGTGGAGCTGTGCATGACAGGCATTATGTGCTGCTACCACCAGAACAAGTTTTACACTGCGTATTGCAAGCAGCACAGTTCTGATGGGAAGTATCTATGTAGTATCCATCAGGACAAGTAGACACACAAGAATTAGAGACTGTGTCTAGATAAAGTGAACCAATGCATGTTAAACACTGAGTGGGTAAACCTCCAGAGCATGTTGTGCATGTTGAGTCACAGGATAAGCACTATGGAGAGGGTGTTGTAGATTTGTACTAGTTGAGATTGCATGTCGTAATGCATTTATTTGATAAAGGCTGGTAATACAGTGGAACAGCACATGAAAGACATTCAGAGCTGCTTCCACCAGAACAAGTCGTGCAAGAACTCTCACATTTAGTGCATATGTGGGTAGAACTATTCTCATAAAAACCATCTGGACAAACAGCTAGACATTAAGAAATCGAAGAGTCTAAATACAGAGATCCTGTGCAAGAGAGGCATTATGTTGCTAAAGAGCCAGAACAAGAAGCGCAAGTCAAATCACAGCTCACACATTATGCTGGAGAGTATTATTTGAATTAGTTGATATTGCAGGCTGTTACACATGAATTATTAATCGGCTATAAATAATTAGGTAAAACGCAGGAAGAACAATTCTAAGCTGATCCACCATTACAGGTTGCGCAACTTGAGTCGCAGACAGTGCATTTATGAGTTGTTGTGTCACCGTAATTACCACTCCCACAATCCGAAATGCACGTTGACGAGCTGCTTTACAGAAAAAGAGATCCAGAGCAAGTACTACAGTTATTTGCTAGTCCTCCTGAGCAACTTGTACATGTTGGATCACAGTTTTGGCAGACTGGAGATGAAGGATCAGGGTATGTACTGGAATTGCAAGTAAAAACACAAGTCTTAGTGCTAGCTTGAAAATAAAGTGGGAGTGTGCAAGTCAAGCAATTACTTGAACTCCCTTCGTTGCATGTCGTACAACTTGGATCGCAGACAGTGCATTTGTTATCGTTTGTTACTTTTTTAGTTTAAAAATAATTAACAAAACTCATAATAAGTTAAAAAGTATCTTTTAATGGGGAATTACAAGTATTTTAATAATATCCAGAAGGACAAGAAGAAGAGCAAGATCCATTGTAAAGATAAAGTAATCCAGTACATGCAGTGCAGTATGACGCAGTACCTTATTATAAGTAAACACAAAGATTAATAATGTTTGGCAAAATTGTGAAGAAATAATTTGTTTTCACCTGGACTGATGCATTTGTAGCAAGAGGTATCACATGGAGTGCATTTCAAGGTTGAGGAGTCACCCCAGTACAATGCAGGACAAGTAGAAACGCAAGTTGAAGAATACAGATATGTAGAAGGATTGCAGGATAGGCAATTTGTACCTGTTTAAACAGTAAAAATTTATTTATAAAATCCTTCCAAAAAGTTAAGAAAACTTTTCATTTTATTACTTGAAGTGATGCAGGTTTTGCAGTTCGAATCGCAAGAAGAACAGGCAGTTCCTGATGACTAATAGCTTCCACTAGGACAAGTTATGTAGCATAGTCCTTTGTAATTCAAATAACCTGAGTCGCAAGTTGTACATCCAGTCGCAGCACAAGCTGTGCAGGAACTTGGGCACTGTGCAAAGATATTCAATACAAAAAAAACGACGTTGTCAGAGGTAAAAACAAATATTATTCCTTTTTGTTGTTACGTAATCGACGAGTATCATGAGGTTAAAGATTCCGAAAGACTCGACATAATTGTCTTTCGCCAAGTTGGTAGAAATAACAATTGTCATCGAAGTTGTTGAGGTGTGAGTAAAATTTAAAGAAACAGATGTTTGTGAGTCATTAATATTGCTCAATCCGCAGATGTTCGCTGTTGCAGCATTAGGTACCACATTCTTTAATGTAGAATCCACTTTAACTATTGCATATTCATTTGCCTGCCAGCTATCGATTCTCAAGAGAACAAAGTCAATTCGCACAGACCAGTGAGGTTTGCTGATAACAAATGAAGAATAATAATTAACAATGAGATGATTATGTGATTTTTTGGGCATTTAAATAATAAAAAAACTGCATTTTAAATGAAGATTACAGTGAGTTATATGTTCCTGTAATGGAAGCACCCGAAGCTGAAAGAAATGGACCTCCAAGAAGATGGTATTGTGAACCACATTATGCTGTCATTGCATTAGAATCAGAAGATCCGATCCTACCCTTAAAACCTGAAATTGATAATCCCCAGCCTTTGATCTCACTCTCCCCGAAATTTTAAGAAGATAATCCGTTGACTAAATAACCTGGATCTGTAAAGTTAACCAAAATAATACTCAAATTATTTTTTTTAATTAAGTTAAATTACTGATTAATGCAGCAGAAAAATCAACACAGGTGCTTCCAGAGACTGTCGAAGTGAACGGACATGTCGTTACGCAAGATCCTTAGTATAGATACCCAGCACTGCAAATCAAGCAAATTTATTTAACAGAATTGCAAGTAGCACAGTCGGTCACAGCGCAAGGATTGACAACGCAGATATTCTATGTAGTCGATTTGACATATCCACTTGGACAAGCTGTCACGCAAGTGTACTGATGCGCGATATATCCGGAGTTGCAAGTGCAAGTAGTTCCACTTTTGACTGAATTACTTGGACAAGCTGAACACTAGCTCTATTCAAACAAAAATGAAATTAACAACATGATACATAGTCAAAGTTTCGAGGAATCTTACAGCAGTTGGGCCAGTGCAAGCACTACAGGAAATATGGCAAGCATCAACGTATACAAATAGATTCCTCATAGCTGAACCTTCGTTTGAAACGTCTTCATCAGTATGGGCATATAATTTAAATACAGCGCTATTGGACGTGTGCGTTAGATTCTAATTGAATAAAACTAGCTCGTCTCTGAAATCCCATATTATATTACTATCTGTACTGCAGATAAACTAACCTTCTGCTGGATACTTCGTGTACTTGTCGGATGCGTAGGAATCGATACAGACTTATGCATAATCCCAGATACCATCATAGGTGGAGAATATTAGCAAGTCTAATCTGATGGATAGACTCCAGTGTGGAGGTAAATTGGAATATGTCTTAGTAATTGTTGACTTATGACTGAACATTCCAAAGAAATTTCTGCCACTATAATCTGTGAAAGCATGTTTCGTCGGACAGCTGTAGATATTGTAGCTGTTCCAGCCAACGATCTGACTGGTTGTGAAGGTGTAATCTGTGAATTCTTGTGAAATCAGCACTTCCTCTGTTTTTTGAAAGCACCAAGAAAAAAGAAAGTTATGTCAGAAATGATCCGAAAGCAACGACAGAACTTACTTGAAGAGACGAGTGCAGTGATAAACAGAAGGAAAAATATGATAATCATAGGGGAAAAAATGTTTAGATTTCTTTTGTTCTTGAAGGCGGTTGTTTCTCTTATTTTAATTACGCTTTATGAATGAAAGTGACCTCCTTAGCTGCGTGTATTAAAGTATTATTTGTCTCCTAATAATATTCCTTTCATGCACCCCGGTGTCACGGGAATCAGATTACAAATATTATCAACGTAATCGGGTATGCCCCAGACTATTATTATGTCCTGCTCGCATTCCTAATTAGGGTTACATTTGAAGGTAGTAAAAGTATTATAGTTTCATTTCTTCTCAATTTTGATCTTTCTTAATGCAATTAGTTATTTGTTTAACTTCATTTTTGCTAAATTTCTGAAATGAAAATTCAAATTTGCTCGAAATTTATCACAACATTTATGATAATATTGTTAATCTGCTGATATTATGAAAAATTGTTAATTTTGTTGTGGATACTAATTAATTCTGACGATTGAGTAATCAATCACAAAGAGACTGAAATATCTTTTTTATCTTCAGGGACTTTAAGCTTCATTCAGTTTGGCCTTAAATATATCGAGAGTTAAATTTGCTATTTTCGTCTCTTTCACCTTGAATAAAACCTTGCTAACAAACCAACAACAAAAAATATTGAGTTTAATCCACATGGTTAGTTCAAACCGTTTTGTCATAACTCATCTCTAATTAATTTGTTTCTGAATAGTTTTATGCTTTTTTGTTCTTTAGTGCTGGGAAGGAGATTAACAAGAATAGAATAATGTCCCCAACACAACATTAGATAATTGTGCTCTACAGCTGTTAAGGTGAAGAAGAATAAGAGATTACATTAAATCAAATTAAAATAGAAAAAGATATCTTTGGGGGGAATCTGATTTCAATTGCATTCTTAAATTAATTTGTCTTCTTAATAAGCTTTTTGGGGGGGGGGAGATAAGATAATTGATGAAATTTTCAATAAATTTCAAAAAAGAATGAAATTATCCTGTAATAATTTTGAGATTAAATTTAGATAAAGGATACAAAGAACTAAGAAATATCCAATTTTCATTAAGAAATTGCCAAAATAAGAAAGAATAAATATTAGTGCCACACTACCTTTCTTGTTACAATAAGAGTATTTGGTTTATCTAGGATTCTTAGTTATTTAACGGAAAAGAATAAATGTGTAATCGAATTAACGCTGAGATAAAATTGAACTTTTTGATATTGAAATTGCTAAATTATCACTGGGGTTCCTAATAATGTTCACTAAAAGGACTGACTGTGAGGGATGCTTAAGTTTCAATGCAAATCTTGTCAAGTTATTAGTGAAAAAATAATTAATAAAGAAGTCAAAATATGTATTTTACTTATTATAATTTTCTTGTTAAATCTGAAAACAAATGATAATAAGAGATTTGTTGATTGGCTAATTAATATAAAAAATATCATGTGTATTTTCGACATTAATCTCAACCGCATTCAAGAATGCATTACTTCATTTAGAATAAGCTGAAGTCTTAGAAAGTCAAATATCTATCTCCAATACTTTATCTGTTCCCAGTATTGCAGGACATAAATAGCTAGGTATCTAAGTAAAAAGGAAATCACCACGGAAACAAAGAACAAGTCCACCAAAAACACTACCAAATACGATGCCATGGCTTTATTAGATTCTGCATATTCTTATCCGCTGACGATTGAAAGGATCAAGTAATAATAAAACATCAGCATCGTCATTAAAAATATTGAGGAAATAGCCTTGCCAATTCTTCTAATGTTACTCAGTAACTCAATAAGTTTTAAGACAATAGCTATGATAGTGCTGTTGACAATCGAGAGTACTACCATTTCTCCTAAATTATACTGGGATGAATAGACAATACCTACAGCCAGAGAGTGGATTATCCTCACATAAAATGTAGCAAATCTAAACGGACGAGAGAGCTTGGAATCATACAGCAAGAATATGTTAAAGAAATTGTGAAAAAGTAAGATTTATTTAAGCTTATTGATTAATCTAAACATAGCCAGATTTCGGTTATTGATTTATGCCTGCTCTTCCGTGCTAGGTTGCTACGTCTTATCTTAAATGCGTGTAGCTTATTTACCCATTATCTAAGATTCGAAATCTTTCTCACTTGGCTGACTCTTCAATGGTGATTCATTTTCTTTAGGCATCTGCTAATCTTCGGAAGTGGGAGACAATGCGATTTCTTGCATGGAGTATTTTTCGTTGTTTGAATTTTCAACTTCCAAATTTGGAGACATATTTCTAGTCTCACAGAAAGTTTAAGGAGAAGTATTGACCTAGATGACATCTTCAGTGTCGTAGTTCCTTTTCTGTTTTCTTTTCTTTTTTTGGATTTTGATTTTGTTTTCACTTGGAATTTCCTGGTTAATAACTGCTTAGTCTGGTGACATAGGTGACGTAGGAGTAATTTTTGCAGTGGATAATTTGCCTATTAATGCAGCATTGTTGATACTGTCAAGGTTTCTTCCTTTGATCAGTAACGTAATAAACAGAATTATCTTTGTCAGTAAGAGCCAGAATGCAACATAACAGTAGAAATTAGTCCAATTGGAGAGATTAGTTAAGCCTTAACTTGAAAATGCTGCCTGCAGATTTTTGTTTATGATGAGATTTTATAAATTATCGACTATTGTCGAGGGATAAGCTTTATCACAGACACAAGAAAATAGGTTTTCCTAAGAAAAATACTACTGCTAGCAATTATTTGTATTCCATCCAGTAGGCATCTTTGAGATACAAGTAAGATTGGTTGTTTTAGTAGAGGTACTAAGTTAACTCCCTAATGTTGAACTGCTAAGCGGAGAAAACTCTAAATTAATAGGCTTGCTGACATTAACTGCAACTCCTGCTGATTTAACTGAGGGTATGATAATTGGATACTTGACTAGGGAATCATTGGTGTATTGTCTGAGTGTGTCAGTGTAGTTCTGTAAACTAGTGTCATGGTAAAATGGATTGTCTTTGTATTGCTAAAATTGCAGGGAATAAATCGTCGGCTAAGTGGATGTTTGATTTATTTAGGAACCGAAGAAATTGTCTTCAGTACATCTGTAATAAGCACATATGTTTTTATATGTAATCACTTAAGTTTTTAGAATCAGATTTTGCTGAGTGATTTTAAAAGAACCTTCGTTCGGTAAGCTGTTTTCGTCCATTAAATCTCCTATTTGCTGCATCACATCCAATAGAAGTTGGGAGATGTTCTTAGTCGCGTTAAGGTTTGAGTTCACAGAGAGGCTATGAGTTGTGTAGAAATAGTCAGTTAACTGCTGCTTTTTGATTTCTCTTTGTATGTCCGTAAACTAAGAAGGGAGAACAGCTGAGAGTCTTTCTTTCATTTGCAAGAGAGAGGACTGTTACTGAAGCTAAGTGTAAATTATTCCAGAAGCAATCAGGCTGTTAATAGCTTTATCTGCAACACTATAAAACTGGGAAGACAATGGCAGTTTAGTTACTGCTGTTTTAAGGGAGGTAATTATTTGAATTTTCTATGAGTTGATGGCAGAAGAAGTGAAGCTTGTTTTTTGGCTGAGATCCTAAGATAAAAC
>Ga0302271_10004529_pt1 | contig 11054 bp, 5 predicted proteins | sample III_Bog_N1_1_FD_198767 | JGI IMG/M metagenome (GOLD analysis project Ga0302271, IMG submission 198767) | Peat permafrost microbial communities from Stordalen Mire near Abisko, Sweden - III_Bog_N1_1 | ecosystem: Environmental > Terrestrial > Soil > Wetlands > Peat | place: Sweden: Abisko... | reverse complement strand
AGTTCTTCTAACTAGCAAACTCAATAAATGAATTAATCACAAGATTCAGTAAAATCTCCATAATAGCAATTACCAACATAACAGCTAATGCCTTAATAAAATAATAAGGAAATCGCACAATAATAGCCTTCATAGTTACTCATATCAAGTCTTTCTTTCAATCCATTGGAGCAGATGACTTCAAATACTACTAAAAACTTAGCGATTTTTAACTCTGATGAAAAAAGTTCTTCGTATTGCCCTGAAAAAGATTCGTTTTTTCAAGGTATGCTGCAATTCCCTGGAATCACATAGAATGATCATTTCAATTCTGCTATGAAACTGTCCTCAGAGAAAAACATAGAAAAAGAGTCATTTCCGCCTGCTGGATAAAATAAAAATCCAGAAGCAATGACTTTCGATTAGTTATTACGGCATGCAGTTGAGAACAGTGTAGAGAATGTTCAAGGATCTAAATATGATGTTAATACCATGCAAGAGATCAAAAAGGAGGATACTAAATAAGGGAATAAGCAAGAAACTAAGAAAATAAATGATAATTCTAATAAAAACAACTAGATTATTCAATAAAAGAAATAAGAGGAAGCAACCAATTAAGATTGCTATTTTGAAGACAGCAATGATGATTTATTGCTGGAGAGGCTGCAAGTTGGACAAAGCATCGTTAGAGAAAGACCTTAAGATGATCCTGGATTTAGCAATTTGGCTTATATTTTGCAGAAATAGAAGCAGAATTAACGGTCACTTTCGTAGCTTCGAAATGATGTTTAGTCTGAAGAATGTGTATTGCAACTTCTAGGATAAGTTGAAAAGTGCTTATTCTGCTCAAGAGGGCTGGTATGTGAGTTTAGGAACAAGCAGAGGATGATCGCTTCGATTATTGATCATAAAATTACAGAAGTGCTTTTTGTTCTTCGTCCGCTAATTCAAGCACAAATTGAGAACAAGCAGCTTTCAATGATCAATTCCTCTGTTCAGTTAGTTAAAGAAGTAGTATTAGATGATGATATGATTAAAGAAAGTTCTGCTTTCTTCCAAAATAGCAGCCAAAATAACAAGTTAATCAATGAGGTAGAATACTCTTTTAATGAATTCTTGGATATCCCAGCAATTTCCCCCTTTCATAGCTAGAATATTGGGCTGGAATTTTCTTAGATGTTAAAAAATAAGAATGGATAGGCAAATGCAGTAGCCCACAGAAACAATGAAATTGAATCTCTTCCAAAACCATAAAGTTTCTTTGGCATCGAGTAAGATAACAGCCCCATGAGCTACTTTGGAAAAATAAAGGGATAATAAGTAGAAGAATCTGCAGAAGTAGATGATATTTTCAGAGAAAATACATAAATTATCAAGGATATTTTAGAAAATGAGATTAACTTTGAGAATATTTAGAATAGAAATGATATAGCTCCATTTGAATCTGGATTGATGGCGTAAACAAATGAGAAAAATTATGTTTAGACAAAGGAAAACGAACCAAGAAATCTCCTTAGCAGATATGGAATTTCAAACAGCGGAAGCAACAACAACAGTAACAACCAGCAATCTCTAAGGAAAAATGATGTTGGGAACTTTCTGGTAAAGAGCTTACACAGCAGCTCAAATATTCTGAATGATACACAATAAACTCTTCAAACTGGATTAAGCTAATCTCTAGGCAAAGAGAAAATCAACTAAGAAGGGTTTTTATTAGTAGATATGGATGCATTAGAAGAAGGAGAATAACCTGACGAGAATGGAATTGGCAAACAGATGGAGTTCTCTAAATTTACCAAATAACTCAAGAGCTAGCAGCCAAAACAGCATAGTAATAATATTGTTTCTAATTTCTTGAACCTCAAGACAAAATTGAAGAATATCAAAGAAGACGTAGTGGAAGAAGAAGAATCTAAAGAAGAAATCAAAAGTAATCCTAAGGGCTCAAGTAATGACAACGCTTGGTGTTTGAGGAGAGATAAAACATAAAAGGAGCATCAATATGATGCTGAGTTTGTGTAAAAAGAGATAATTGTGGAATTTTAACTGGATGATCCTTGTAAAGATATTTTAGTAGAAGTGAAGAATATAGGAATGAAATACTGGCGTAAAGGAAATTTTAGATTACGGTGCTTGGTAGGAATATTTGAGAATAGTGAGTTTTATCTCCCTGAAACAAATGTAGAAATAGGATCGAATATCACGATTCACTTGCAACTTTTTTTGTAATAGCTGAAATTGATGAAATATGTAACCTAATGGAGGCTTTGTGTGATAAAAAAACGTGGTAGTGACCTTTAGTTCTTTGGGCCATCGTTATAGATTGTTCTTATTGGAGTGAAAAAGCTAGAACCTAGTTTGGTTAATATCCCAATCCCTGAAATCCCTGAGAATTTCTGGGGAAAAATCAAAGTTAGACTTGGGTAAATGATCAATACAGATCAATCATCGAAGCTAAGGATTTAGGAGTTTATTTTGAAATAACAGAAAAAATACAAATAAGCTCATCCCTCATAGCTTGATAAGCTAACTTGTTAGATTGTAAATGAGTTCTTTGATTCTTGAGTAGGAAGGAAACTAGGGGAATTGAAATATATCAGCTCGAAATCTTTAAAATAATGGTCATGATTTGGTTGCATTTTTCATAGATTTTATTAAATAATTTATCAAAAAGACCTGTCAAATGCAGCTGCTGTTGAAAGTTTAAAAAATTAGCAAAACATCCTTTATTTTGTTTTAAGATGTGAACATTAATTTACTTAGTAAAATAACAAAGACTAATAGAAAAATAAATTATTAGATAGTAGCAGCATGTGCGTGTTGTTTAATATTTTTACAATAATTGAATTCACTGAAAACAAACTAAATGATCCTCTTGTCTAATCTTCGCTTTAAGTGAAATCAAAGATTGGTAGTTCAATGAAACGAAAATGTAAAAATACTCATGTGAGCAAAGTGATAAAGAAAATAATTATTTATTTTAAAAAAAAAAATGAATCTACTTATTTTTATTTTTATTTGAATATTTTTAAAAATCTATTTTTCATGGAAACATTGAAAACCACTGTTGTTGTTTTATTGTTGTATTTCTTTTGTTATGTTTTTTTGTTGTTGTGATTTTTAGTAAGGTTTAGACAAAATTGGTACTTTTTTGTATGCATGGTTACCTTTGGAGATTTATTCACAAAGGAATTGAATTCTAATTTTTGTGAAGAATTGCTCATTTGTGTATCAGTGTGAAGTAATAAATTTGTGTGGTTTTGAGTAAAACACTGAGAGACAAACCAAAACCCATCCAATTAAGTTTTTTTTGTAATTATCAACCCCTTTTAGTTTGGTTGAGGACTCCTTACAGAGAATAGGGAGAGTTCATAAAATCTAAACACATGAGAAAGGGGCTTAAAATAAGGAGGAATTTTCTTATTTTTTGGAAAAAGAGTTGAGGAATGTAGTTGTTTAGGCAGAAGAACCATTGAGCTAGTAAATGAAGGAGTTCATTATTGAATAGGTTTATTGTGTAAATTAGATAGCATTTTGGCATTTTGTGGGAAAAAGTACTTGAATTATCTAATTAAGATCAGGGGAATTTATTCTCAAAGTAAAAAGGACTGAGAGGATACTTTGAGTGGTTCTGAATCTCAACAGTATCAGGATTGAGAGTGCCCTCGAAACTAGGGCTGAAAAAAAAGAAAGATAATTCAATTATTTTTTTACTTTGAAAGAAGAGTAAAGACAAGAAAAAAACTAGCATAAAGACAAAAAGAGAGGGAACAACTCTCAGTTTGGAGAGCACTCGTTCTAGGGAGAGGGAGGCTACAAGGAAAAAAGAAGGGAAACCATTGAAAATTACAATTTTCATGTCTTTAGAATCATAACCAGAGAATGAACTAGGTAATTTTAAGATATCTAAAGAAGATCTGCTGAAGGCTTTTCGGATAGTTGATCTAAAGGAACTGTTCTCTGCCCACTCGACAATTCCATATTTAATGTTTGATTATGGGAATTTGCTTCTGTCGAATTCACAACAACCAGAGAATATCACAGAAGATGAAGAATTTATTGAAGAAAATATGTTTTTTAGCACTTCTTCTGGGATTTCAAGGAAGAAAACGGACATAGAAACTAGCACAACTGATATAAGCCATAAGAGCAATGGCAGTAATGTAATGTAAGAGTCAATAGGGAGGAATTCTGGTTCTTAAGATGGATAATCATCATCACCATCATCATTCAAAAAAACAACAGATAATATAGAAAGATAAATCTAAAACCGAAATGAACTCAGAGGAAGACATATTCCAGAGAGAAAAAATTCAGATAAACAGCAGGTTAACTTAGTCAAAAAGACGAACAGCAACGGTAGCAAAAAGGGAAGCAACGACAGCAATAAAAATGGAAGCAATGATACTAATAAAAGTAACCGCAGTGGAAAGGCTAAAAATAGAGACAGTTTCAATTGGAAGAAGGGAAATCATAAAAATACTGGAACAGATGAACAAACGATTTAATGGAGGAAGCAGCCTACGCATATAGTAAGCTAAAGCAAAAGAAATGAAGCTGCACAATATCAGAATAGTTCTCCCAAAGGAGATTAATTTCTGTCAGGTATGAGTCCATTTTGTTCTTCTAGAATGATGCAACAAATTAGCTTAGAAGAACGTGGATGGTTCTACATTGATGAGTAATAAACTGTCTAAGGCCCATACACTTCGATAGAGATGGATAATTGGTACATAAAAGGTTATTTATCTGAATCTTTGCTGGTGTCGTTCAAGAGGACAAATCCACGATTATTTACACCATTAAAAACACTTAAAACTCCGAATTCTCCACCAAATCCTGAAGCTAAAGCGTTTTTATCTGCTCTTAAACAAAATCAGCATAGAGTTTATCACTCTCTTCCACCTGTTTAGCATGCACAATAACATGAACATCTGATGTTTAAATTGCCATTCAGAAGGAGGGAAGTTAGGCATTCTTCGATTCTTAACTCCACACCTTTCGCTTATCTTAAAAGTAAGATTTTTTATTGATTGAAAAAAGAAATAAAAACCATAATTTTAACTGAAAATAGTGGCTGATATGATGCGTAAACTAGTTCGTAGTGTCGAAAGTATTGGCGGGGAAACATCCAGCACTATCCTTCCTATTTCACTCATTCCAGGTAAGAAACTTTTAAGTGTTCTATGAGTCTTAATTATGCTTTTTTTAGAGCAAAGAAAGAAAAACAGTGATATCCAAAATTGTACAGCGACAACCAACCTCAAAAATAACTTAAGTTTGTAATAATTGGGAGAAGAATCAAGAGGTTAGGATATTAGTTCTTTGGGCAATTCTAACAAGAAATATCTTGATCAATAAACTGCTAAGAAAGTACCTTCTTTATGCTTGATTGAAACAAAGTTGAATTAAGAAATGGTAGAAAAGAATAAAAATAAACATCCTGAATCTCAAAAAGGGAAGAAAACACTGACAGCTGGGTAAAAGGAAGTCATCTAGAAATTAAAAGAATAATCATGAAAGATATCTTTCAGTCACAAAACTTGTTGAAAGTTTTATAATAAACGTAGAACGAAATCCTCACCTTAATAAAAAACAGTCTAGCACACCTTGTAATCAAGAAAAGCTTATTAATTATATTATTTTTATCTTTTGTCTAGTTATATCAACGTTTAAAAACTATTACAATAGGCATTTTACTTCTATTTAAACAAAAGTTGTATCAAAATAATTTTAATTTTGTATGAATAATTATGATTTTTGTTAATGAGTGAATAATCACCTGATCTAATGCAAATTGAATTTTCTGTATTTTATTTGATGAGAAAAGTTTGTTTATGATGTGATTTATGCAATTCTTAAATGAGAAAAAAAAGGAATTTGTAAAATGAAAAATATTTGAGTCTTGATTTCGCGAACTGTTTAAATATCTAAAACGAGAACAACAGACAAATGCATGTTAGCAAGAGAAATACGCAAAAACAGTTGTCCACTAGAAGTTAGCATTCGATGAAATGAAATTAATGAGGGGTTTCATTTAGCGGCGACGGGAACAACAGCACCTTTACCAGCGGCAACACCGGATTTTCCGTGGGAAGTGGGCTTGTAGGTCATAGCGAACTCAGCGAGATACTTACCGATCATATCGAACTTGACTTCGACGTTCACGAACTCCTTACCGTTGTACACACCGACAATACCTCCAACGAGTTCAGGGACTAATAATTTGGAAAAAAATAATAGTTAGAAGAGTAAAGATTGATGTGGAAAACAATAATAACAAGCCAATCAATAATAAAAAGATTGAATGCGATATTTGCAGGAGTTGTTTGAGTTTTTCAGGGGAAGTTTCAGCTGAAAAAAAAAGAAATTTGCCCTTGAGTTAGTGTGTTGATGGTAAGGTGTATTTGAAATAGTTTTTGTTCAATTTTATTGAGAATTTTTCATTCCATTTTGCAATCTTTATCTCTTAATCACCTTTCAATTCAACTCAACTATCATTGATTTTTTAAAATTCGCTGTGGTTTTATCTGATCTTTAACTCTCTCTGTATGCCAATGATTCTGCTTTTTTGAGAACACCTAATTAATTATTCATTTTTCCTTTTTTCGATTCTTTAGATCGAAAAGAGCTTCTCCCCTCATTAAAACATGAGCCTATCACTCAAAATAACCCAAAATACTCTATTAAACGACTTACTGACAATCATAGATCTGTAGTGAGTCTTAACAGGGACGGGCTTTTCACCAGCAGCAGTAGCGTTCTTTGACTTTCTGACCTTGTTGATGAACTTAGCGTATTTCTCAGAAATACCTCTCTTGACTCTTCTTCTGGTCTTGGCATCGAAGAGTTCAGCGAGTTCGTCGGAAATGATCTTCTCGTTGTTGCCACTAGCAGCGAGCCTTTGGAGCTCTTCGAGTCCTTTTCCTCTGAAAGTGAACTTTTTCTAGGCGTTGGCCTTAGCGGCAGTAGCTTGAGACATAGCTGTGATGTGGGGACGAATAAAATTTTTAAGGCGATTTAATTTAATCTTTTGATTATTTGAGCCGCTATCACCTTCTTCAATATCCCAGATCGATCAACATGATTTAATTTTCTCCTTCATTTATCATGATCCCTGTGGTTTGACAAATGAACACTCTTTGTCCTTTTTTTTCTTCTCAGTCCTCAAAACATAATGAAAAATTGAAAATATTAGTGTATTTTTTCAAAAGAGATAAATGTCCTTGTTCTTTAAAGTGAAAGAGTGAGCGAGCTACATTTTAATTAAAATTCTTCCTTTTAGTAGTTTTTAAAATCCAAAAAATAATTATTTGAAGGCATATTCTCAAAGATGTTTGGATTTTCTTTCTTTGAAAGAATAATTTAGATAATCATATTTATTTTTGCTTCTTGAGGTATTAAAGAACCCCTCCCTCTAATAATTAGTTAGTTCTTTTCTGATTTCTTTAAACATTATCTTGATTATTTGAAAAAAATCGTTGGGATAACTAAGAAAATACAAAAAACTTGAACTACAAATTAATCAATTTCAAATCAAAAATAAATAAGTTTTGCTTAAGATAATTAATTCCCATTGGAAAGAAAAGAATAAAGTCAATGAGTAGGAGCTTCCTATTTTCAGACTTTTCGATTTCAACAATAGAGTGTTACAAGCTGGCCAGCAAAACAAATTATTATTTTTAGCCACAAACCCGATAATCCTTATTCGCAAAGTTTTTGATATTTTAGACATTGCCTTCAGCTTGACTCATACGCAAAGGGTATTTAAACCCTTTTGTTATCAAGATATAATAACAAAATATAGCGATCTCTCACATTATTCTCTAATGAATCAGAATTTTCATCTATTCTCCTAATCTTGACTGCTAGGAGGTATCATGTCCTATCTGTGAATGATAACTCCAGCATGAAAAGATCATCCTTAAACGCTTATGTATTGAAAAATCATATCTAAAAATGAATGATAAACTATATGAGCTCTAACGGAAAAAATCAAAATCAAAATCAAATTAAATAACATTCAAAAATCAAAAATCAAAATCAAATTTTATAAAAAAACGTAGAAAAAACAAATATTAATCAAAATACAAATGAATAAGATCTTATTTTGAAACTGCGTGTGCAGTTATGGTTTAAAATCTATTGAGTGTTCATTAAATACATGTAACAAGTCGTTTTAAATGTTTTTATTGATATTATTCAATTGAAAAAGCTCTTTTCAATAAGAAATGAAAATGGCATTAAAGGCTTGGGTGATAAGGATGTTTATTCTAGCAAAAATGTTAGTAAAAATCCTTTAAAAATAATCAAGTGATTTACAAAAAGGCTTCCATTGCAGAAGTAAACCCCAATAATACATATTTTTTAAAAATATGATTGTCAAATAGATATTTTTTGATTGTCCATAAAATAAAGGTATTCAAATAAAGAGGGAGCGAGGAGATTTTATTTGTTTTTTCTTTTAGTATTGTAATATGAATGGGGATTTTACTGTTTTTTTAGATTTGTGATTATTAAATAGAAAGAAATTTGTTTTGAACTTAATTTCAAATATTTTCTCTTTGAAAATTCCCATTATTCCAATGAAAATTCAAATCAAAAACATCAATACATCAAATTAAAGTATTTTGGTCTATTATGTTCTTGAGCTAATATATATATCAATAGTTGCTTTTCAAAAAAAGAAATAATCATTCAAGCCAATTAATTGTGTTAACTACTAACAAAATACTCACAAATGCCCAATCATGCTTTCTCAAAAAAACATCTTTTCCTTTTAGCCTGTTTTGTTGTGATAAGAAGAATTATTTGTTAAAAATCAATGTATTTTGTAACATTTTCCTTCTGCAGCATCTAGAGTGATCATTCTGTAGTTAAACTTGACGACTCAATCAAAAAATCTATTCTAAATTATTACAAGATATTAAATCGTTGTCCAACATGAATACAACAAATGAATATTGTACAAAATACTTGAACAAAGAGGTAAATAATGAAAAATTTCTGTTTTGCTACATCTCAAGCTACTGATTTTCAAATGATCAGCAAGGAAATATTGATGCTTTGTATTGTAGTTTATGCTGATTTTTTTAATTTAAACGTTCTTTTCTGTTTGTGTGTAGTGTAGTTTCATTCCAAATATATAATAAAACTACCTTTATTATTGTGCATTTTAAATCTTATCTTAATGCACTCATAAAGAGAAACAATAAAGATTGTGATAGAGCAATTATGAATTCATGCATAAGAAAGAGAACACTATTCAAATAAAATGAAGATACAAAAATAAAGTTTGATTTATTTCTTTGATCTTCATAGTCTTTCTCTATGTGTATTTCTCTCATCTGATCATAATAAGGAACTCATCTTGTGCTTTCTTCTTGACATCAATTTCTTTTCTGTGATAATAGATGATAATAGCTCCTAAAATGACTAAGATTAACACTGTAGCGAGGATGACAATCAACAATGCATCGTTTGGCTGCACGAAAATGCTGATTTCCCAACTGTAACAAAGCAACAATAAATTAGAATGTTGATTTAATCTCAAAATAAATGATCATTTCATTAATACAATTCCTACAAAAGTATTATTCATTATTTAGACTGCTTACTTAGAAGTGTTATCGGAGTATGGGAATATGATCAGCTGAGAGTTAGGAATGATTGGAGTCCATACTTTAATGGAATCATTGGCCTAAATTAATAAAAAAATCATTAAATACATGCGTTACAATTACATCTGCTTTAGCATAATTTAATTATTTTGGAGTTACATCAGTTTGAGGAAGACCAACTGAGAAATTTTCAATGTAGTTATTTGTTCTTGCTAGACCTAAGATGACAAAGGGTAGCTGCAGAGGGCAAGATGCTGATTAAGTTAGCTAAACACCTGTACCAACTTTGTAGTTTGTGTCTAAAGTTGTGACTTTACATTGATATGTGCTCCCATAGTAAACACTACTTTGACAGTCTGAACTGGTGCATTGTCCATTTAATCCTTTTGGGGTTAATAAAATAATAAGGATTATTAAGGATGTACATCATAGAAAAGGGAAGCGGTTTAACTGAAAATTATGGTTTATTGTCTTTCTTTTTTTACCAAGAGCTTTAAGGAAAAACGCATCTGTGGAGACATAATTGAAGAAGCAGCGGATGTAGAATTAGCCATTCTCATATGTGTTGATCAGGAAGTCAATCTTACCGTCTTCGTTAATATCGAAGAAAGCTACATTAACAGCTTCAACTTTTCCCATATCATCGTAGTTTGAATCAGTGCTAAGACTAAACTACCTTTTGGTTGAGACTGATAAGGAGTCACAAGTTGATCCACTGCAATCACTGTTCATGAAGACAGCTACTTAACCATATGAATTGTTGTTTCGAGGGAGCTACAATGTTATGACAATATCAGGCATGCCATCCCAGTTGATATCAGCAAATCGAATCTAAGGAGCGAATATTCCGCTTGAATGTTGATAAACTTGTAAGCCTAATTCTTGATATTGAACGTACTAAAAGAAAAGGATAAACATTTAGTTAAATAAAGATATATTTTGAAGAAGAACAATATTGTAAAAGAAATATGCTTATTTGTTGTTGTTTTTACAGCTCCATCAACCGAGATATTTCCATAAGGAAATTTAGAGAATTGTGAGCATAGACTGGAAGACGAAACGGAGTTCTAATTGTACATGATAACGAAATCATAGCTTGCTGGTTCTGTTCTTGAATCCAGGACAAGAGCGACGAGATCAACACTGCCATCGAAATCTATGGATCAAAAAAATCAAATTAAATGAATTTATTTATAAATAAGATCAGAAAAGAGAAAAAATAAAACAAATAAAACAAATCCTTACTGATATCTGAAAATAAGATTGATACTAAACTTGTATTGACCCTCTCGTATACTTGCACTTACACAAGGCAATACTATTATGATGATGTTTTTTCCCAAAACTCCAATCCAGTTGGTGTATGGATCACTAAATCAGAGCGACAGTCACCGTTGAAATCTACAACAGAACTGAAGTGAGTGCTTGCGAAATTCACTTGGGTTTCGTAGTTGA
>Ga0302271_10004528_pt1 | contig 11058 bp, 15 predicted proteins | sample III_Bog_N1_1_FD_198767 | JGI IMG/M metagenome (GOLD analysis project Ga0302271, IMG submission 198767) | Peat permafrost microbial communities from Stordalen Mire near Abisko, Sweden - III_Bog_N1_1 | ecosystem: Environmental > Terrestrial > Soil > Wetlands > Peat | place: Sweden: Abisko... | reverse complement strand
GGGCCAGTCATTTCATAAGTAACCTTATCAATATATTGTTCTGATTCGTTAAATTGCTGAAATGATGTCGTAATATTTCCCATTTTTTAAATTATTTTTTAGATTATATATTAAATTTTATTTTAAAAATAATTACCATCCAAATATATTGACTTTAAAATTTATTGGTTTTGAAGTATTTGTGACATCATCAATATATTCCAAATAAAACTTATATTGTGGATTTTTTTTATTAATAGATATTAATGATTTCATTAATATCTTTTTTGAATTTTTATCATATTCTATTTTCCGTGATGTAGAATCACCTAAAGCGAAAGAATTTGTTTTACCAATTCTATGAAACAATGGAAAATTATTCATATCAATATCAAGTCCAATATTTGTTGACATTGCTCCATGATTAAAATCTCCATCTTTAAGTGCAACATATAAATCACCATCCGGTGTACCTATTGCTCTAACATTAGAATCAAAATATTTTAACAACTTTGGATTTTTAAACACTGGTATTTTTTTTATAAATCCATATGGTGTTTCATTCGGTATTTCAAATTTTGATACAAAATCTTCATCAGGAATATTCCATCTTCTTTTTGCATATTTATCACCCACACCTTCTAAAAATATTTTAAATATAGTAATCACATTTATATTCTGATTTTTTCACCACCTTCTTCAGAAATTAATAAGTTTAAATGCTCAGTGTCTAATTTATCAAAATATGATTTTTTTATAGTTAATCTACCATTGAATTCATTCCAATCACATGGTTTATTATATTTCTTAATAAATTTGACAACAGTTAATGGTTTTTCCTCAAAAGACCAGCATAAAACAATTTCTTCTTTTTGAAATTTAAATTCAGAAACTGGTTTCAATTTAATTTCAAAAATAATTTTATAAACAGGTTCTTCCAATACTCCTTCAATTTCTTTGGTAAGAAATTTAAGAGCAACCTGGTTTATTCTTTTCTTCAATACATTCTCACTATACTCCATGAATAAATCTTGACTATAATTGAGCTTATAATCATTATAATCAATCTCAAATTCAACAAAATTTGGTTCTTCACCTAAGAATTTAATATTCTTAGCAAAAGCAAACATCTCTGAGATTATTTTCTTTACTTCATTTCGTATTTCATTTTTTACTTTATCCATTTTATTATTTTTTATATGTTGTATTTTTGTGCATCTAATTTATATTTTGGAATTTGTACAATCTCAAATCCTAAATCATCGGAAGTAGAATAAACTTGAATTGTCAAATTTAGTAAATACTTTTTTGCCTTTTTTTACTATCAAAAAACTTAATATTTTTAATATTAACTATATTATCTAAATCACCATATTCTGAAAACTCAAACTCAGTTGGAATATTATAGATATAATTATCAGGTTTATCACAAACAACCATATCCACGATACCATGAAAAACAATAACATAAATATAATCGTCTATTTTTTTATTAAATTTAAACCAATCTGTTATCATACATCACAATTTATTTTTATCAAAGGTATAAATATTTTTTTAATTTCAAAGTATTGGATATACAATTTCTGGATAAACTTCTAATACTTCAGTTTTCTTATTATCATATGGTATCTGGTTTAAGATATATCTTAAACCATTTAATTTTGCCATTCTCTTATCATTAGAGTCAACAATAACCCATGGTGATTTTTCAGTCGACGTTTTCAAAAACATTTCCTCTTTATATGCAGTATATTCATTCCATTTTTCTGCTGATTTAGCATCATTTGGACTAAATTTCCAATATTTTATTGGACTAGCTTTTCTCATTTTAAATCTAAGTTGTTGTGTTTTATTTGTTATAGAAAACCAAAATTTAATTAAATAATACCCATCATTAATTAATTTTTCCTCAAATGGAATAACATCAACCATAAATTTTTTATATTGATCTTCTGTGCAATAATTCATAACAGGTTCCACAACAGCTCTATTATACCATGATCTATCATAAAAAGCAATTTGACCATTTGATGGAAGAACTTTTATATATCTTTCAAACCAATTTTTCTTATCATTTTCAGTTGGTATATCAAATGTGTTTATTTTAAAATATGATGGATGAAGACTTTCAGTTGCGGTTTTAATAAAAGATCCCTTAGATGCTGCGTCACGTCCTTCTAATAATACAATTAGTTTCTTATTATTTAATTTCAAATAATCAATCATTTTTAAAAGTTCAATTTGAAGTAAAGATTTTTCCAATTCAAACCGTTTACGATTAATTCTGAATTTAGGAGCGGTAGACACAATTTTTCGCCATTCTGAAAATTCATCATTAGAAATATATGGGTCATAATAAATATCATCAGTATCAACATCTGTTATATCCACATCTTGTTCAGAATTAAATAACATTTTTAATCTTTTTGGAATTGATAATATATAATCATTAAAATATTTTTCTATCTTTTTTTCTTTTCCTTTCAAATTATTTATACCTCTAAAAAATGTATCAACATTTAATTTTTCCATAACATTTTCATCTATATCCTTTTGTAAATTTAATATAAACTCATTGTCAATACTTTTAATATCACCACGAAGTATTTTAATACGATAAGAATTTAAAATATCAGTTAATTTCATCTCTAACATTTTTATATCATCATCACTATTAAAATATGATTTAATATTTTTGAATAAAGATTTAAAATCGTTTTTTATTTTTTCATTCAAAAATTCATTATGATTTAATATTCTCATTGAAAAATATTTTTATTTTATATATTAAAATTCAAAACTAATAAAAATTATTTATATATACAACATATGTTGATAATAGAAGCAAAAAAAGGTGAAAATATTGAAACCTTACTAAAAAGGTTCAAAACAAAAATTAAAAAAACTAAAGTTATAGAACAACTTAGAGAAAATACACATTTTGAAAAAAAATCTGTCTCTAAAAGAGAAACTAAGAAAAATGCAATTTACATTCAGCAAAAATATAGAAATACTGAAGATTAAATTTTTTTCCATTTTTTCATTCTTACCTCACCATCCTTCATAATAAAATCATCATATATTTTTTGATCAAAATCATCTTCAAAATTATATTTTTTATCTTTATTTTTCAAAATTAAATTCAATTTTTCTCTGCGATGATATTTTTTAGCATCCGCCATGATTTTTTGTCCTGATTTTTTTACCAAAATACCATTTTCAACAAATAATTGATCTTCAAAAATTCTACCTCTATAATCTCTAGGAATAAAATCATCATCATATATCACATTCAGCACACCCCAATGATATCTAGAATGTAAATAATCTTCAACTCTATATCTATATTTTTTTTTAATTTTTGTTAAAATTTCAGAATATACATCATTCCAATTATATCCAATTTTAGAATCTATAAATTTACACAAAGGCACAAAACTATAATTAAAATAACCAGTTTTTACTGCTTGATGAAAAGGCAAACTAGAAAACAAATCAATGTTTTTAATTCTCCAATATTTTTTACTTCTCCAGTAAGAATCACTTTTTATTGACCTTGATTTTCTATGTAAATATTTAGTTTTTAACATGACTATTATATATTAAAAAAAGATGAAAGGTTATCTACCTTTCATCTTTCTCATATCACGTCTATTTCTTCTATCATCTTTTTCTTTATCTGTCTTATATACTTTAGAATTATATTCTACTGGAAGTTTGCCTTTTTTTTCCAATTCCCTTTTTTGTTTCCAAGAAAGTTCTTTACCTGTATCTTTAACATTCCAAATAGGTTTTATTCTATCCAATATTGTTGCTGTAGGCTCAATTAATCTTTCAATTAAATCTGAGTCCTTATATGCAAAAACTGATTCATCAACAGTTTCTTTACAAACTGATGTTGTATAAATACCTTTCATAGATTTTTTAACTTCTTCTACTGAATATTTTTCCTTAGCTTTGGAGCGGCTTTCTTTTCTTCCTGATCCATGTGGTCCACTATTTAACCAATCTTCATTAGACTTACCTTCACATAATAATATTCCATCCTTTTGATTAAATGGTATAATCATTTTTTGTCCAACATAAGATGATATTGCACCTTTTCTTATAATCATATCTTTTACATCAATATAATTATGAACAGTTGAAATAACTTCATCAAACTTATTAATATTTAATATGCTTTGAATAATATTCAACATAGTTGATCTATTCCATTCTGCATATTTCTGAGCAAATATCATATCAAATAAATATCCAATCATATTTTCACCTAGTAAATATTCTTTATTAATACCCATTTTATAAGTATCTTTTAATTCTTGAATCTTTTTAGGTATTAAACTTTTAGGATAAGTATTAAATTTTATCTTTTCTAATTCTGAATTATAAACTTCTGGTGCAATATTCATTTTGGATTTTGCAACATTTGTCCAATAATCTGCAATTTTAAGTCCAAAATTTCTTGAACCACTATGAATAGTAATCCAATAATCACCATTTGAATCTTTTCCCAATTCCTGGAAATGATTCCCGCCTCCAAGAGTTCCAATAGCGTTCCAAAATTTAGTATCATCTATTCCGATACTTTTAATCTTAGTAGATAACCATTTTTCATTATAGACAGGTGCAGTATAAGATGTGTTAAACTTTTTATTATACTCTATCACAAACTTATCAGCAACATTTTGAACTTCTTCAAAAGGTATATTTTTAAACATAGATTCTTTATGAACATTAAATCCCATAGGAATATTCATTTTAACATCCATATCAAATTTTTCCAGATTCACTTTGTATGTATTTGAAAATCTGGCACTTAGCATACCACAGCCAATATCAACACCAATGTGGGCAGGATTCAACATATTAGTTACTGGCATACAAAATCCAATGACTATTCCCTTCCCAACATGTGTATCAGGCATTATTCTAACTTTCACATTTTCAGACACTTGCTGATCTAAAATACTTTGTATTAAAGTATATGCTTCTGCTTCTATATCATCAATAAAAATTTTACAATCTTTATTATATTTTCCTTTTAATTCAATCATAATTACTCTCTTTCTTTTTTAATTATACAAAGATAACAATAATTTTTAAATAAACCTACAAATGTAAATATATTTTTATTTTTTTATCAATATCAGTTTCAGTTTTATATAAATTGTGTTTTTTAAGTATACCACGAATAGCTTTACGACAATGCCCAGTTTTCTTTGAAATATAACTAATTATATTTTTATTTTTACACTCTTCTATATATTTTAACAATTTATCATGCTCAATATTATATCTATTAGAAAATCTATCATCATTTGATAATATTAAATTTTGGCTTCTACCTTCTCTGATAATTCTTTCTATAATTTTTCTGGATGTTTTTTCTTTAAATTGATCCTTAAAATGTGAAAAAATTTGAACTGATGAATATCCACTATTAAATAACTTATAAATTGTATTTCGATCTTCATCTAATATTATTTTATATTGACTGTTCAATTTTCCAGGTCTTTTACATTTAGGAGATTTCAGCATAGATTGCCTAATTTTATTTTTAATTTCTTCCTTATTCGGATGATTTTTAAAAATGTCACAACCAGATGAACCACCTTCACATATATTATAACCTATTGGCGATAAAGTATTTTCACTTTTAATATAGAATCTCTCTAAATCATCTAAATTTTCTCTATTTGTCACACCTGACCAAAGGATATCTTTTGTAAAATTTTTTTTACCATATTTTTTAATTGATTGCTCAATAATTGATCCAGATCCAAAATATAATGCGCGATTATAGATACTTTGCCCTACATATTTTTTATTATTTATCAAATTTGTTATTATATAAATTTCCATTATAATATCATTTTTTCAATTTTTTCTTTAAATTTATTCTCTTTTATCAATTCTTGAATTATACAATATTCAATAAATTTTGATCTATTTGTAAAATTTTCTGAAATATAATTTAAAACATCTTTATTTAAAGAAATACTCACCTCATCTTTTGATTTTTTCATACAATGTTTTATTCTTTTATTCTATATATAAATAATATAAAGTCATTTTTTACCATTTTTATATCTTTTTCATATGATAAAACTAACATAAACAAAATATATTAAAAATAATATATAAAAGAAAATTAATTATGCGAAATAAACTTCCAGATAATGAAAAAAGAAAAGCCATCACAACAACAATAGATTCTAAAATAAATAATATGTTAGAAGAATGGATGAAAGATAATAATTATGACAATAAATCTAAAGTTATAGAGAGATTAATTTTAAATGAAATTAATAAACAAAAAAAGTCTGAATAAAATTCAGACTTTTTTTGTTTAAATTATTTTTCCAAATTTAACATTCTTTAATAATATCCCTCACCTTTGCAGCTCTCTCATAATCTTCAACTGCAACAAAATCTTTCATTTTTTCACTAAGAACGCCCTTTTGAATACCACGAGTTTCTGGATCTTCATATCTATAATTTTCCATTAAATCCTCAAAAATTTTTTCATATTTTCCAATTTCTTCAGAAAGAATTTCTTTACTAGTATTTATTTGAATTCTTAATTCTGGTATCTTTTCCAATATCTCATCAAATTTTATTTTTGTTTTTTTTAATTTATCATATACAGAAAAAGCATCTATCAACATTTCATCAATAGAATGAATTTTAGTATCTAGTGGCGTATTAGAATATTTATACGTTTCTGCTTGTGAAAGCAAATTGTCATAATTAAATTTTTTACCCTCAATTGTATAAATAGTTTTAATCCATAGCAATAAAGTTAAAATATTATCAATATTTACTTTAGTTTTCATTTTTTCCATCACTGTAGCCATATCATTATATATTAAAATTAATCAATTATGTTTATTCATTTTTAAATAAATCATCTGGAAATATAGAAGGATCTATATTAGATAATCTTTCATTCAATCTTCTATTCAATTCATCGTATATCATTTTATAAAGAGGTGATTTTTTATCAACATATTTATCTATCGAATTAAATCTCTCTTTACCAATTTCTAATTTTTCTAATTTATCAACAATATACATCACATAATCGTTGATTAAATCTGTCAATTTTTCAAAATCTGTTTTACTCATCTTTTCAAATTTTTCATCAATAAATAGATTATCAATAGATAATAATTTATCTATAGATAATTTCATTAAAAGCAACCTTAAATCAGAATCAGTTAGTTCTTTAATTTTTGGTATTAATTCTTCTATAAGTGGAGATTTGGCAAGTTGTTCAAGCCTAATCAATTTATCTTTACGCTCTTCTTTTATACAATTTGGTAATTTGCCAACACAATATAATTCATAAGCATCTTTTGCGTCTTTTAATCCACCTCCAGTTAATTCCTTTAATAATTTTACAGCACTTAGTCTTTGATTTTCTTTTATAAAAAAATCAAATTGTGTTTTATTCTGATATATAGCAATTGCAGCTTTTTTTAAATATTCTTGATCATATGTTTCAAATGAATTCATAATACTATTCCTTCTAATATAAGTAATTTTGAATATTTTTCAAGGACAACACATTTAGAGTAAATTTTATACTCTTTATCATACTTTTTTTCAGAAATAGTTCCAGAATTTGCTTTATCTTCAATTTTTTTAAAATTAGATTTAGCAACTTTCGCATTATCTTTCATTTCATCAACATAAGCTATCAAATCTTTCTGATTTCACTCTTTAATAATATCAAATTGAGTTGCTTCCATACTAACACCTTCAAATCCATCTATTCCATAAAAAGAACCATGAGATTCATTTTGTTTTAATCCAATTAATATCATTATGAATATTTTTATATTTTTTACAAATATAATAAAAAATTTTAAATAAAAAATTATTGAAAAAGTTTTTTTAGCTTCATTTTTCTTATAATCTTAATACCATTTAATACTTCAATATAATCAAATTTAAGTGCCTCATTATCAAGTTTTTTAGCCAAAAAAACAGTATTATATAAAATAAAAAGAAAATAATCTTCATTAAAAAGTGGATGATCTTTTTTAATTTTTTGTGGTAATTGAAAAGTTTTTAACTTAAATAAATAAGATTTAAATATCTCACTCTTAGATTTTAAATCTATAGGATTTTTATTTATTATGTGAAAATTTATATCCTTAAGAAAATCATATAATTGATAAGTACTTTTTGACATTTTTTCATTATGTAGTTGTCGTTGTTGTAGTTGGTAAAATAGATGTTATTATTTCTATTTGATTTCCATAAGATGTACCAAGAACATTTATTGCATAAGCTCTTATATAATATAATGTATTATTATTTAATCCAGTAATATTACTAATAAATCCACCAATACCATTTCCATCACTTGTAAAACCATTATAATTATTAATAATATTTGGATATTCTGAATCACTCCAGCACACACCTCTATTTGTAACAGTATTATTACCATCATATAACACATCACCACCAATTGTAACACTATTACTTGTTAAATTCGTAATATTAGTATCTGTAATAACTGTTGATAATGAACCTAAAAATTTAGGTGGAAAAGTTAAATTTGTATCTATTCTATTTCTTAAATAATCTGATTGATAGCCTAATTGTCCGCCATAAACTGTTGCGTCCTTAAATAATCCTTGAATAAAATATCCATCATTTATTATTCCTTCTTCCCAAAATCCATTAATCCAATATCCATTATTAAAAATACCATTAATCCAATATCCTTCAAACCAATATCCATTATTAAACTCGCCTAATTCATGTGTACCGCCATACCAAGAACCATTATACCAAGTTCCATTTCGCCAATGAGTTCTATTATGATTATCTGATACGTGTGTAATACCCGATACTAAATTTAATCCAGAATGAAATTCACCATTTATAAATTTACCATCATGCCAAATTACAGATATATCAGATTTTGTTGTCGAACCAGTAATCGGCATTGAGCCAAATCTACTTCTAATATTAGGGTTGGCTTGATTAAAAGTTCCATTCAACCAATCACCAAAAACAAAATCTCCGCCAGTAAAATTACCACCCCACCATGTATTTCCTTGAAATGTACCATTTGAAAATGTACTAGGATTTGGATTCAAACTTCCTTCTGGAAATTGATCAAACCATTCACTATTATAAAAAATACCACCTTGAAATTTTCCTGTCCACCAAGCAGAATTTCTAAATATTCCACCATAAAAAACACCACTTTCCCATCTTGTATCATGAAAAAATCGTTCAATTTGTGTTTTAGAATCCCAATTATCATAAAAACCTTCAGAGCCAAAATATCCATTATAAAATTCACCTCTACGCCAAATTCCATGTAAAAATTGAGAATATTCTGGATTATCTTTTTCTAAAATCCTTTTATTTCTTATTAAGAGTTGTTGTAAATCAAAACGGTATGAATAAAATTTACCATTTTTCCATTCTCCATCATACCAAATACCTGAATACCAAGTACCATCTTCCCATTCACCGCCATACCAAGTACCTGAATACCAAACTAAACCATAATCATCTTCACCAACTATAGCATTTTCTACCAATGCATTAAGTAGCCAAATATATTTATATTTTATTTTCTCTGGTGTCAATCCATCAACCATTGTATAATTGGTCAATGTACTATTAAAATCAAAATTTGATATATCCCAAGTTTTCATAAATCTATATATAAAAATTTAGTTCTCAAACACAAATATAATATATACATTTTAAAAATCATCATGTTGTTGTGGTTGTAGTTGTAGGTGCTGTAGTTGTAGTTGTACATATAATTGCATTGGAATAAAAATATCCAGATGGTGAAATACTAATACTACTAACAGTGCAAATTCTTAATGGCATCAACGTACCACCACTTAAACAAGATTCCACAGAATTATTTCTATTTGCAATTCTACTACCACTACCACCACTAGTATGTATAGGAATAGTTACTATTATTGGATCAGCGCCTTCAGACGAATAATCATTAAATTCTATATTAGGTATAACTGAAATTGTATATGTCACATCAGCACCACCAAATAAACTAATACCAGCATAAACTGTATTATCTGATCCAGGTTGATTACATCCAAATTCAACATCAACACTTATACATAATACTGCTGTTGTCGTTGTTGTAGTAGTTGTACTTATTATAGATAATTCATCTACACTTGGACATCTATTATTATCTTGAATTCCACTAACACCACACCAATAATTAGTTGTTATCCATAAAAGATTAGCAATGTGATTAGTATCGGTATCCACAATACCACCAGCTCTCAAAGTAAAATTACTATTTACATATCCTCTACTAACTAATATACCCATTAATTAATATTTTTAATTATAGATTCAAGATTACATATTCTATCATTTAATTCTTGAATAGATTTTGTTATAATAGCTAAATGATTTCCCATCATATGTCCATCTTGTCTTTCTCCAGATAAAATGGGCAAAGTATCTTCAGCAATAAATCCAACTGCAGGTGAATTATCAGAATTAAGATTATATGAAACTATATTTGTATGAAGCAATATATATGTCGCATCATCATCATATAGATTTATGTTATGTTTCAATAATTTTGAAGAACCTCTATAAAATTCTTGTGCATAAAGATCATTTCCAGAAACATATATATTACCATTAGTATTATAACCATATGATGCACCAGAATCTCTAAATAAAACTTGATAATTACCACCAATTCCTAAAAGAAGTCCAGATGTTCCTGATGTACCTGAACTACCTGATCCACCTGTTCCAGATGAACCTTTATCTAATTGAACAACATTATTATTAGAATCCACACCTAAAAGTAATGTTGCAGTATTATCAGTAGTTAACCTAGCTGTCATTAAATTATCTATTGATGCCTGTTTTAAAATTAATGCAGTATTTTTAATATATGTTGATCCAGGCAATTCTTGCGCTGAATGATAATACCATGTCTCATCACCAGTTACAGAATATGGACAACCAGATATTGTTGAAGTTAATTTTACTATTGAAAACCTTTTAAAATCATAAACAGATGCCATTTCTATT
>Ga0302271_10004527_pt1 | contig 11059 bp, 6 predicted proteins | sample III_Bog_N1_1_FD_198767 | JGI IMG/M metagenome (GOLD analysis project Ga0302271, IMG submission 198767) | Peat permafrost microbial communities from Stordalen Mire near Abisko, Sweden - III_Bog_N1_1 | ecosystem: Environmental > Terrestrial > Soil > Wetlands > Peat | place: Sweden: Abisko... | reverse complement strand
CAAAAGGATAATTTATGTTATTTTAGTAGATTATGCTTGTATGAGCTGTGGAATTTATCTTTTTTCTGGATTTAGATATCGCATTACTGGTCTAAATGAGAATCGATGGGGGAAAGGGGGGATCTCCCTTATTCATTTACTGATTCCAACCAAGAGAGTAATGAAAGGCAATTAACTTGCATCAAATATTTCTTTTTAAGCAGTCTTTTTATTTAAGAAATACGCCCTCATAGAAACAAATTAAGATCTATAAATAACCTTTGGTGTTGATTTCTCATTTGTCAGCTGAAACCAAAAAACATACAAAAATGAGAAATAAAGATTAGTTAATAAATTAAGGACTACAATCATAAATAAACATGCACAGTTGATGGTTTTTGGCAGGAGTATCTAAAGAGAAATGCAAGTGCTGGGTAGAAATTCAATTTTTCAAGAGAGATAGAAAGAATAAATGTGTTTTATCTTGAATTAACATAAGACAATTTAAATTGTTAGTAGCATTGATAAATTAATAAGTCTCTAAATTGATTGAACTAAGATAAAAAGAAATAAAACTTTGTTCAATGGAGAGAAAGAGAGTTCTTCGTATTGAAGCTTGTGAACTAACAAGAAAATGAGAAAAAGAGTAGCAGCAGAAACGACAACAATGATAATCTCATCTGTTACCAAGCTCATTCTCCTCCTTCTTACAATATCAGCTAAATAAATTAAATCATAAGGTCTCATTTTTGAATAGAAAATTAATAAATTAACAAACAAAAAAATATCAAATCTTCGTCTCATTTTCTTTCTCTCTTTATTCATTTTATTGTTTCTCCATTTTTTATGCTCAAATAATGTCTTTCAAAACGCTCTCATACTTTCTGAAAATGACAGATTCAAAAGTATCTAATTTAAATTTAAAATTTGTGGTTTCAAATCAACACCAGTGCAGAATCTACGGGAGCCACTCCTTTGGTCCTAATCAATTAAAACCACAGAAATATAAAATAAAAAAGAGCATTCTTTTATTAAATTATCAGGGGTATTACATTCCTAAGAATTATCCAGTATCTCTTAAACACCTATCTCTCTGTTAATACGTCTCTCTGGGGGTTCTAATTCAAAACTCAAAAAGTCTCCGATTTTTCTGTTTCTTCTTTTTTTGTTGCATCTAAAACACATGAATAATCAATAATGAGACTATTTTTTTCCCTTCCTTATCAGTCAATTCGAGTTGCTTAAGAATACATCTACTGCAAAGATTATTTCAGTTTATTCTCAATCTTAATAAGAATAAGGTCCCAAAGAGCTTGATTTTCCCCTGTTATGGTTGAAAATACACCCTCAAAATAAAGAGAAAATCCTAAAATTGAATTTATCAAAACACCACTAAAATAATCTTAAAAAAGAAAAAGAAGATTTGAGTAAAGCAAGAACTCATATTTTTCCAATCAGACAATGATCACACTATTCGACAATTCGATTTATTTTTTTCTAATTTAAAAATATGATCTTCGATTATCTTAAGATACAATTTTTCTTGCCTTTTATGAAACAAAACATAAAGAATAAAAAACATGGGGTTTTGTTTCACTTTATTTTCTCTCTTTCTCTTTATCTAAATCTTATTCTACTTAGTTAGTTTTTTTTGTTCCTTTGACCTTTCGAAGTTTTACTTCCTTGTTGTCAAAAAAAATCTCTTTTTTTCACGATCATTGCTTCTTTATCTATTATCTCCTTGATTTCACTCTCCAGTTATTCCAGCTATTGCTGATTATAATTATCAAAGTTGACGTTCTTTGCACTTTAAAATTATTCTTCTATTGACTTGTAGTGTTTTAGCTAATCATTGTGGCCATTTAGTTTGTTTTGCTTTTCATCCTATGTTAGTTTGGTGTCTTTATTCAAGATATCGATCAGCACTTAAACATGCTCAATGAGGATTTAGTTATTGAAGTTCATTTTTTGATCCTTAACATATTTAATAAGCACAGCAATGAATAGGGTGGCATTTTTTATTTCATCGTCCTTCTATTCAATTTATTTTTTCATACTTTATTCTTTGTCAGTCAATTGATTAATTGCTTAATTAATCTCATTTTTGAATTCAGTTTCACTTAAAGCTTGTGATTAAAGTTTTTCAATTTTCTCATAATCAATTTCTACATCTTCATAACTGATTTATTATATTTTCATTGTGTGTCCATGATATTCAGGTAAATGAGAACATTGATTGCATTCATCAAGTTATCCACAACCAAATGCCTTGCAATTTTTAATTCTAACATCTCCCTTGTTAAAAATTTCTTCGAGAAAGCAAGGATTATGGCATATTTTACAGCAATCAAAGCAGAATGTCACTTTTTTATCAAGTTAGACATCAGTGTATTTCTTTAGTTGTCTAGTCTTCTTCATTGTCTACCAAGCCAGTTAGAGGAAAGACTCAAAGGTTGCGATTTGAAGTGTCTATTTAGTTTTCACTATGTTTTCTAACATTTCAACAAACAATGCCTTCATATGCTGAAATTCATCAATTTTATGCTATTTTTTAAAAATCAGTTAGATGATTGTTTACTTTTTGCAATACAAGTTCAATAATATGCCCGTGTCTTAAGCAGTCATTGGATTTATCATTTCAATGAATTCTTAAAACTACTAAGCATTCTGCTCCCAAAAGGTTTAAGATCGAACCACACCATTGGGAGTATTATTTGACTTTGGCATTTAATCTGGGTGCATTAAGCAATCGTTTTCGAAGCATATATACTTATCTACAGGAATATCAGATTTCTAGAGAACGGGGATAGCTTCTATTCTGCAGATATTTATGACAAATGTAAAGCCGATGACAAAGTTAGTTTTATACTCCACAGGCAATAGATCTTTCAGTAAGTTTAGATAATTATTTAGGAATGAGTTCTCTCGGATATCAGTCGATTTATGAATGTACAGAATACAAGTTATTTTGGATAGTTTTTAGATCTCAGCTACCATATTTCTAATGTTGTCTTCGTCTGCTTTAGAGCCTTTAATGTCACCTAGTCCAGGAGTGTCAATTAAAGTTATATCATAATCCTTTCCTTGAAGTTCATACATCAAAACTTTTTATGTCTGGCTTACACAAACGAGTTAATCAACCAAATCTGATTATTTATTTTCAAATTCAGGTATGTTACATTTTAAGATAACATTAATATTGTTAATGTTGACTTTCTAGGTAATTGCAATCTTTCTAGGATCCTTGTATGATTTTTTTTTAATCAAGTTGACAAACATGTTAATCGCAGTTGATTTGCCAGCTCCAGTTTAACCAACCACAAGAATTTTATGATGAGGTCTCCCTCCATTTAGAGTTGAGCAAGTTTTTTCAGTCTTTGATGCATAATTATCTTCTTTATTGAGACAATCACATTCTTTTTTGAGAAACTTAATTGTCTTTTTGAGACAATTACCTCCTTTATTGAGACAATTACCCATTGAAATGATATTATTTCTTTTTGTTTAAAGTAATAATGATTCCAAAGATATGGCAGTGAGTCTTTATTGGGATAGTTTTTTTTACTCTTTTTTGGGTTTTAATAATTATTTCATATTTGGACAAGCTCTTTGCATTATTTAAAGTGACCAAAACAATATTAACATAGAACTGTCAACCCAATTCAAATAAAACACAACTCTGCCTATGAAAGAGATAACAAAGAGAGAGAGAGAGAGAGAGGTGTGGGGGGAGGGAGTAAAAAAGAAAAATGAGATGTATCCAGAGGAAACAATCATACTTTTTTTTGAAACAGTCATTTTGGAAGAAAAAAATGAGAGTGACAGGAGAAAATATTAGAATTTTTAGGAGGAGAAATAGAGAAATCATTAAGAAATAGAGAAATCATTAAGAAATAAAGCTAAAAAATAGCTCTTCATCTAAATCAAAAACTAAATCCTGACCTTCACCTACCCCCTGATTAAAATATCCATAGAAAGCCTTGAAATTTGGTCTTGCTGTTCAAATTATTTAAGAATCATAAAACTCTAAATTATTTTTTGAAATAGATTTCTCAGCTTTACAGTTTGAAAGATAATAATAGCTTGAGATCAGAATTTCTATAAAATTTGAAAGTGCAAAAAATAACTCCTTAAAAATAAGTATTTTATTTCTTTAGTTTTAGTGGCATGAAGGTAGAGTAGAGTGTATTGATCATAAAATTTTTTGTTATTTTTTGGCAAAACTACTCATCTCAAAAAATAAATGTGCTTGTTAATAAAAATAGAAAGTTATCAATATCAATAATTATTTTAACAAAATAGCACCTCTTCATCTCTTTCTCTCTTTGTTCATAGTATTATTCTCCATTTTTTCTTTTAGCTTCAACCTACTTCCTAAAGACCATAGCTTTCTAGCTATCTAATCTGCACTTTAGTGGTTTTAATTTAAATCCAGCTCAGAATCTCTTGGTACCTCTCTGTTGTTCCCAATCATTTAATACCACACAAAGACAAAATAAAAAGAGTATTCTTCTTAAATTATTCTAAAAATATCCAGTGGTTGCTAGTCTCTCCCACATAAAATGCATCATTTCTCTATTTTCTCTTTTTTTCCCGTCGTATTAATAAATCGCCCTTGTAAAAAACGGAGACTTTTAACTATGTTTCTTTTGCATTTCTATCTTCTTTCTTTTTTCTTCAACCAATTCGTATCAGATAGAATCAACTTCAAAGGCTATTTTCTTCTCAATATGAATGCAATTCGGATTCATGTAGCAAAATTACTATGAGTTTGATGAAATTCATATTTGATCATGCTTCTCCTTCAAATACAAGGAGAAGATTCTTAAATTTTGAATTATTAATAATCATTAATAAAACTACAAAAAAAAAGAGAGAACAATAAATTGAGTCAAAAAGATTCACAAAAAATCCAAAAGGATCAAGAACACGTTAAACAAAATACCAAAGATACAGAAATAAAAAGAACCACAATGGGAAACGGCTAGAAAAAACAATTAAATATTAAAAAACCTCATTATAAGGTATTGGTTATTGGGATGTCTGGAGCAGGGAAAACTACCACCATCAATATGCTCGTCAATCAAGCAATGTCAATCAAGTACTTAGAGAAAAGAAAGATAGCTATTACACAAATAGTAGAGTTATGCTAGAAAGGTAAACTTATCCCTTTCACTTTGGAGAATAACATCAAAGAATTTTCACCCCTCTAATCCGATTAGCTAAAGTAATCTTCTGATAGCCAAACAACTAAATGCAACATCTATGAAATCAACAATAAAGATTATGACATTTCATTCATTGATACACCTGGCCTAGGCGACTCAGGTGGAAGTGAAGCTGACACAAGAAATAAAGCGACTATCATTGACTACATTCAGCAGAGCTTAGGGATAAGTTGTATTCTCTACGTCCATCGTTCAAACGAAGAAGGGAACAGATTCATTTTGAAGAAATATAACGATTTCTTGAAGATTATCCTATCAAACAGGATTCGAAATAATTTCATAGTTTGTTTTACTAACGTCATAACCCCAGGCAGAATCCCTGCAATAGAAATCCTGGAGAAGGAAGGTATTCCTTTGGATCAATAAATTTTCTTTGAAAACGACTGTCTTATTCCATTTGAGTCGATTCCATTTGGAGATAAAAAAAAATAAAAAAAGGCTTACTTAAATATGGCAAAATAATTTTGGGCCAGTAACAAGGAGTAATTCGATTCTCTCATTGGATATCTTAAAGAAATGTCTTAAATGGAGCAAGCCCAATAACCCTAAATGAACTAAGACGAATAATTTGCAATGGAAAAAGAAATTGATTTGGGATACAAGACTTAGGTTATCATGAAAATGATTCATAATTGCATCTCTGAAGCAGAATATTTCTACAAAAACAAATAACAAATCTAAGCTTTAATAGAAGAAAAAAAAAGCCTCACTACTTTTTTCAAATATAGCAACAAAACTAACTCTGAATCATCTCCAACAGTGGCAGTCAAAGAAGTTGAAAAATATATCCCAAAAAGGGAATCTAAGAAACAAAAAGCACCTGTGATGTTTTGCTATGTTTGCCTGCAAAAATGCCATTAAAATTGTCCTGTTCATGAGCTTATTGAAAATGGAAGTGTGAATATTCTAAAATGCGAGGTCTTCAAATAAAAATAAGAAGAATGCTCATCATGCTCCCATTGCTCCACATATCATTCTCATACAAAAGATATTCCAGAAGATGTATTTTTGAAATTTAGGAAGGATTCAAATCAGTAGGAAACACAGCAAAACCTTAATTACAGAATCAATGAAGATGTTCGCGAAATGAAATAAACAATTAATACAATTGAGAATGCTTTATCAAAAGCTGCTTAATTGCAATCAGAAATCAACTATGATATCAGTAATCAAAATTTCTAATATGACCTCATCATTGAGTATCTCAATTATTCCAAGTTTAGTACATAAAATAACTAACTATTAACTTAACAATAAAAAGAGGAACGCATCTAAGAATTAGACTACTTGAATCAGTACTATCAAGGAATTGTAGGATAAAAAAATACTTCTATGTTGAGATCTCAAGGATAAAAAGATCAATTCAGTTCTGAAATTCAAATGGAAATTCAAAAGCTTAAGAAGTAATATTAGCAGGCATGAGGCAACCTTCAAAAAATTCAAATTTATTATTTAGTGAATTCTGTTTGTGAGTTATGGAATTATTATTTTTTGTAGAAAAAAACGAAACTCTATTATTACATATAAAATGAGAGAATCAATGAGTATCTCTTTTTTTCGTTTGCTAACCAAGAAAATCAATTAAACTGCATCAAATTTCTATTTTTATGTGTCTTTTAAATGAATAGAAGAAGCATGCATTTTTAGAATCAAAGAGAGATTTAAAAATAATTTGGGGTGTTGATTTTTTATTTGCTAACAAAAACCAAAATAAACTCAAAGAGATGGTAGAAAGAACGATTATTTAAGCTTAGGACTACAAGCACAAACAGAGACCCTCACTGGATGATTATTTTTCCAGGAATGTTTAAGGAGGAATAAAAACGCTGGGTGGGAATTCAATTTTACTGGAGAGCTAGGACAAATAAATGTGTTTGATCTTGAATTAGAATGAGATAATTTTTTACTTATCAGTAGCGTTGATAAATTAGTACGTCTCTAAATTGATCGAAGCGAGACAAAGAGAACTAAACACTCAAAACAAAAGAGAGAAAGAGAGTTCTTCATCTGAAAGTGTCTATCCTAAATTGAAAATGAGAAACAGCAGTAGCAACAACATCGACAACATCAATGGTAGTTTAATCTACTTGCAAGCTCATTCTCCTCCCTCTAAGAAAATCAGCTAAGTGAATTATGACACTAGGTATCATTTTTTGAACAGCAAATAAGCCATTGATAAGCTTTCTCAGAATACAAACTCATAAAGCACAACTCATTCTGATACTAAATTCAAGAAACAAATATGCTCTATCCACTTGCAAAAGCAAGAACAACCGAAATTGCAATAGCCTAAACCACAATTCTAGCTTTCAAAATAATCAGCGACAGTTTTGAAAAGGACATGCGATTAATCTCACAAGCGGGCTATGAGCTCTTTGAACATTACTGAGTAAGATAAGCAACTATTTTACTCGAGTTCAAACATTGTCTTCAATCCTCCAATAAGCGAACCTCAGAATGATCTGTAGAGTTAGCAAGCACTCCAATTGAGACCGAATATCAGTACCTCAAAGGATCATGAATAATCAATAAAAAACGTAATTTATTATTAATTATCCATATTATTCCTTAGATTCTTGCTTGTATTCTTAATGTCCTTATTTTATCCATTCAAAGGAGGAGATCGCATGTAAGATCATTGCTATTTGTTCGCACTAGATAGCTTCTCATCCTACTAATCTGAAACTCTATCAAAAAAGAATGCAGTAATATCTGAAAATCGGCTATTTCCAAAACGCAATAGCCGATGCTGATTTCATTCTCCAAAACCAGCCAGATAACATTACAGCGTTATGCTCTCGAGGAAATGCCTTCATGAAGCTTCAAATCATCGATACAGCTATTTATAATTTCGAAGAAGTTCTCCGCATCGATCCCGATAATGTCAATGCTGCACTGCTGAAAGCTTCCTGCTTAAATATCCAAGTAGATTTAAATTAACTTTATTATTAAGCTGAAAGCAACAAATGCATAATTCATTTGGTGATCTTGCACACATATTCTCAATCTTTTTATAATATGCTAACTCACATTTGGTTTTGTAGGGAGATTACATAAAAGCGATAGATTAATATGAAGATGCATTAGAGAAAGACTTTGAAAAATCCTCTATGCTTAATCTTTCTTTTAACGCCAAAAGGAATCTCAAAGGAAGCAAAAATAACAGTAGCTAAAATATACTCAGCAAAAACACTAACAATTATGCTAACCCAGGATTATATTACTATGACAGGTTGGAATAAGAAGAATTGCAATTAGCTGGAATATCTGATTGTAATAGTAGTATGAAGAAAAATGATTTATCAAAATACGAATTACAACAAAATAAAACTACTTTAAATAGTAAAACTAGCATAATCTGCAATCGAAATGGTAGCCCTAACAAATTGAATAGCTTGGATACCATAAAGAATTCTCCTCATTGGATGACTTCCAAACATTAAAAGTTCAATTCGTATTCCTCATCTCCTTCTGGAATAATCACATCTAGTTCATCCTCTACTTCATACACTTAATAATAATAATCATAGAAAAGCCAATCTTAATTTTTATTCCGCAGCTAATCTGATAAGACTCAAATGAACTTCAATAATCATGATTCAAACAGCGATGCTGATGAGTAGGCTAATTTATACTTCACAAAAGGATACCTAGCGAGATAGAAAGGAGAATTCCTCAAAGCAATCGAGTTATATTCACTGGCATTGCAGTTAAAACCTGATTTTCTAAAAGTAAAAATTATATTTAAAAAATAGTTTCTAACTTTTTTCTTATTACTTTAATTATATTCTCTTTCAGGCAGTTCTCAATAGAGGGTTCTTATTTGATAAACTCGACGAGCAAGAAAGAGCTTATGAAGACTACACTCGAGCAATTACAATTGATTCTAAGTGCGCATTTGCTTACTTCAATCGTGGAATTAGTTTAGATAAATTAAACCACTGGGAGGTAGCTGTAGATGATTTTTCAAAAGCAATCGAGATTGATCAAACGAATAGTGATTTTTATCTGAATCGTGGAAATGCATTGCAGAAATTAGAACGACATTAGCAAGCTATTTTTGATTATACTAAGTGTATGGATTTTCAGACAACGAAGTTAAGTTCAGTGCTGATTTCTAGAGCTATGAGTTTTGAGAAATCTAATGATTTAGAAAGAGCTAAAAATGATTATGAGAGATCACTTTAGCTCAATACACCTGAAGCGTATGTTTGTTGCAGTCGATTGGCTAATATTTATGAACGAAAAAAGGAAATCTAAGTTGCTTTGAGTTTCTTTAATAAGGCACTAGAGCTAAATTCTAAGAGTATGTATTGTCTGGTGAAGAGAGCATAACTGTATTCCAATGAAAAGTTGTTTGAATTAGCTTGCGAGGATATCACAACAGCTATTGAGATTTAAGGGAATTTAAACTCAAATAATCAGACACCTTAGTGTTCTTCGCTATTGTATCTCAGAGCGAAAAATCTCCGTCTTTTAAACAGATTCATCGAAGCTGCCGAAGATCTACTTTCTGCTTTAGCTCTCAGTCCAAATGATCGCAGTATACTTGCATTGTTGTCGTAAGAGAAAAAAGACACTAGATGGAAATTTTGTTGGTTTGGGTTAAAAGTTAATTTTATTAAAATTTGATGCTGAATTTTTGTTGATTGCTTAACAGAAATACAATGTTACAATTGGGCGAATATGAGGATGCTTTGTAGTATGTTGAAGCTGAGATTAAGCTGCATGGGTCATCTAAATAATCTCTGTATAATAGATCACTCTGCAATATTAAACTACTAAGATTCACTGAAGCTTAAACCGATCTAGAAGTTTTACTCAAAGCCGAACCAAATAACCTAAAGATTAAAGATAGTCTTGCATTTTGTTTGCTTAATCAAAAGAAATCTACTGAAGTAACCAAGAATGAAATAAAAGAGACTTGAATTATCATAGGAAAATGATAATTATTTTTGAATGATTTTTTGGTTTTGTTGATTAAAAAGGCTAAAGGGTTATTTGAAGAACCAGTACACTAAGAAGTGAATGATTAATTTGAAAGAAGATAATTACCCAAAGCAAATGAAAGAAGAATATAGATAATAAGAGAATAAGATAAAAATACATTTAACAACTAAGATAACAATAATAAAAATGATAATAACATTCTTGTAGGAGAGAGTAAATTAAGCCAAATAAGATAACAACACAAACTTGGAATTACAGCCATAACAACAAGCTAAAAATCTTTCTCTAAAATACCAATTCTAAATCTACCGATTAGTTACAAAGTGAGTTAAATATATGCATGAAAAGAAAAGAGAGATAGGCTTATATGAAACCAATCTTAGTTTTAGTATCCTTGAAAAAATGAAACAACTGCTGGTAACTTATTGGTATGTATTTGAACACAACAGAAGCATTTTAATCAATATATTAAGAAATACTATTCAAATGATATTGAGCTATGCAAGTAATTAGCAGTTTTAAGAGCACAAGAGCATACAAGTCTATGTTTCAATAATTAATATTTAAAAATATCAATAAAATATTGTCTTTTTAACTTTTTTCAGAAATTCTTTGATTATTTTCAGCAGAATTATTTTATGCGGATAAACTATCAGTAAATCTAAATAATTATTAAATTTGTGAGTTTTAAGGGTATATTAATTATTTTTGAGTATGTTTAGGTTTTCAAATAAAATCTACTTATTTATTAAGAAAAGAATGTAAGTAATAATTTTCATTGATGCTAAGGTTGTACTTTAGCTTTTCACTTTGAATAATTTAGAAAATTAAAGAAAAAAGAAAGATATTCCCTTTCAAATAGCAGAGGGGGGGGGGGGGGGGGGGAAAAAAAAAAAATATTT
>Ga0302271_10004524_pt1 | contig 11061 bp, 9 predicted proteins | sample III_Bog_N1_1_FD_198767 | JGI IMG/M metagenome (GOLD analysis project Ga0302271, IMG submission 198767) | Peat permafrost microbial communities from Stordalen Mire near Abisko, Sweden - III_Bog_N1_1 | ecosystem: Environmental > Terrestrial > Soil > Wetlands > Peat | place: Sweden: Abisko... | reverse complement strand
TCAGCACACCCCATCCCCAACCCCAACCCCAACCCCAACCCCAACCCCAACCCCAACCCCAACCCCAGTTGTCAACAAATGAAGGAATTGTGTTCTTTCCATTGAATGCCAGATTATATTTCTCTGTATTTACGAAATTGATTCCATTTTGCACTAGCGATCTTCTAAACAGCGAAGGAGAAGAAGAAGAACTAATCAGAAAGTTCTAGTTGAAAAACTCTTTCAATTCGAAAGATTCAAAGCAACTAAAGGAATTCAAAAATGTCAAAGATATTCTTCGTAATCACAAGAGTAAGATGATCAAAATATTGTTTAAGACACATTGCAGATATTCATTAAAAGATATTGCATTCATGTTTGAGTTATCTCTCGCATTATTAGACAAATCATACAATAATTCATATCTATCATTCTCTTCAATAATTGTATTTCTCCCTTTTGCGCTCTGAGAGTCTTCTGATTTTTTTTCTTCTTTATTTGAGCTTCTCTCTCTTGACCTTGGCTCGCTTTCTCATGTGAGTATTGATGTTCAGAAGAGCATCTTCAATTGTAACTCCGAAATTCTTCTTCAAAGCACCCCAAATTACACTGAGAATTGCGTCAGATCTTGGAATAACTTCAATAGTTGTCTTGGAGTTATCGCTGGTATGTTTCTGAATCCATCGCATGCACGTCTAGCTCATTTCGGTCTATGCAACTGCTCCTGAAATGTTTCCAGCTTTGGAAAGCAGATTCTTAGCTACTTGGCCGAGTGCGAGCAGTCGCGACGCTCTAACACTGAAATTCATAGAACTCTTTAGCAGATAATAGCTAAATACCTCTGTGATTTATTAACTTATCTTAAATTTATTTGTTTTAGTTTGCTGCTTCAGATTTGGAGGAACTAAAAAGAATTCTTGATTAAGGATTCTTCTTTTCTGAAATTATCTAAGACAATATATCAAATCATGCAAGCAGTATTCAAAAATCAGCATTAAATCAACCTATTTTAGGACATAGTTTGTTTAGTTTAACACAGTATAGCTTGAATTATTTGAAATGGAATTAAGGAAGAATCCTTATCAGAGATATTTTCTATGAAGGATCTCATTAATCTTAACTAAATCATATTTTTTGAAAAGGAATTCGACATTTTCTTTAAGAAGATCACTACCCTAACAATGAAATAATTTTAATAGATCTGATTAGTATTAACTATTGTTATAAGTTGGCTGCTAATACTATCTTTATTATTAGGATATCCATTTTTATTGATTATTAAGAAAATACTTTTTAATCTTGCCTTCAGATACTACAACCAAGGTGTAACAAACTTTAGCAGGGAATTAGATAGTTTTTTACTTCTCTAGGGATTACTTCTTTTTTCTGAAACCTGCCTGATTTAATCAATAAATAGCACAGAAGAATTATCCTTTAATTAGGAAAACAACAAACAGTGAATTCGAAATATCTAAAATATTGAATCTGTTGAATGCAATGCCCACTGGGTGAGCAAATAACCAATTATTTCACTCAATTTATGATTATTTGTTTCACTGGGAGGGGGGGGGGGAGGGGGGGGAGATCCTTTCAGTTGAATAGTCAAAGATAAATTGAACTCCTGTGCTGAGTAATAATTTAACCCACTTATCTTGAAGATTCATTTGCATAAGTTAAAGTACTAGTTTCTTCTTCTTCTTACAACTAAAATAGTAGATTTAAACTAATAAATACTTTTTTCAAAATAACAAAAAATATTGAGTCAATTCTTTCATTTTTAATAAGAAAATTTCTATGCAAAACGGTCAAACCCAAATGATCCATAGGTTGATATTTAAGAAGAATAGAAAGCGAAGATCTTCATAATTATGAGAATAAACAGAACCCAAGGAAATAAAATAATAGGGTATTTTGTTAAAAAGAAGAGAGCTGTTAAAAAAATACACAATTATCTTTTAACAATAAGATCATTGTAACTGCAGATTATATCCCTCCTCCCCCCCCTCCCCAAAAAAAGGTAGGATTTCATTATTATTCTTTATCTTTAGAAATTGTATCTAAATATGCTAGTAACGACAGCTTGAAGGGATGAAAAATTGTTCTCAAGAAAACAAAAAAAACAGCGGTTAATAACAAAACTTGAATTAATTACTTTGTTTACTTAGCAGAACTCAAAAACATTTGCATCCATTTGAGTAGTTAGGTAGTTATTTTTACCAGGTGAATAGTCTAAAAGCGAAGCCAATCAACTTATGACAAGCAAGCAATCTCTAGCAACTGCAACAACAACAAAGATTAATGTAAAATCAGCCTTGATGTAGCTGGAAAGTAACTTTAAAGGAGTGGACATCAGACCAATGCGGTTTTCAGAGAAACCAAGAGATTCTAAGAAGACTCTTCATTAAAGCCTCTCTTGCCAACCAAAAAGAGGAATAGAAGTATCTGTATATGAGGAATAATCTAATGAACTGAGATTAAGTGCAAGTCTTGATCCTGCAGCTAGTAGAAAGAGCATTGGGAATGGCTCTATTTTATCAAAAAAGTTACCTTCAAGCTGCCAAAACAAAACTAGTAGTTCTTAATCAATCAAAGGGTGCTTTTTATCAACTAAAAACTCAGGAAACAATGCTACTTCTTCAAATAAAGGAAGTTTCTTTGCTCTTAGTTCAGAAGGTATTTCTTTGAAGGAATAGGGAAAATACTCTAAAAATATCACCAATAATAGTAAGATTTGCAGCAACGGAAATATCCTAGGAATTAAGAAGATTCGAAGTGATAGAGATACAATCACCCGAGGAAATGAAGTTGTTCCAATCAAATACGATAGGTAGGATTCTAGCATCCAAGGAACTACTCCGAAGCAGGCATCTACTCAAAATAATAAGACTCTTGGTAATAAAGTTAAGAAATAAACTAGGGTCTTTTAGAACAGTAATACTACAAACACGGAAACTTCCATCAAAATGAAGAAAATTGCATCGAATTCCTCCGAAAAAACTGATATCTCAGCACATAAGGAAAATCTCAAGGACATTGAAGACCCTTTTGTGATTAAGAACTCAAAATAAGAATGCAAGAGTTACAATACTATTAGGGTATCGAATAATGATAAACCAATAGATAATCTAATCGAATCAGCTATGGAAAGTGCAGTTGAAAATAGCAGTCAGCAACAAACAACTTAGATGGATAGTGCATATAACGGAAGCTACTCGTATTAATAATAATAATAATAATAATCAGTTCCATCATAACTCAAAGGGTTAATGACACCACCTGCGAGTTTATCTGCTTCAGCTACAGCAAGAGGGAAACAATTCTAGCATCCTCCAAATATCCTTACGAGCAGTGGTCACATGAAGAATGAATGCTAAGTTATTATGTCGGAGAGTGTTGGATGGAAACGACCTAGTGAATTCAGTTTAGTTGAAAGCACCAGCTAGTGGAGTTGTGCGAAATGCTGCATTTGGAGTGAAGAACAAGATAAACGAATGAGAGAACTCAAAACGAAGTACCATCTAAGAGATGCTCTGTAAAGATAATAGCTAAATAGTTTGCTCACTGAGAATAAAACCTATTAGGAGCAGATAACATGTCTTCAAAAGCAAATCGATCACACAGCTGCACTCAGACCACTTGTAAATTGTTTAGTTTGTTAGGGTCATTGTTTATTTTTATGCAAATTTTGTATTGAATACCTTTGCTTTGATACCTAGGAAATTGCCCATATTAGAAGACTAGCACAAGAATTAGCAATCGAAAAGAATAAATACCTCTAAGGATTGTAATTTCAGTAAAGTTATCCATAAATTACAGCTTAGATGTACGATGTTTCGCAGCCATTATTTAATTATTAACAATAAGAGATTAATACTAAGAATTAGATATTGCTATTGCAAAACAGAATCAGGGAGTAAGATGAGATAATATTGAGATTAAGTTCAGAAATCAATATTCTGCAAATCGCCAAAGATCAACTTGAAGAAGGATTGAAAAATGTGCTTCTAACGACGTAACTCCAAGCGTTGAAGAAAAACACACAGATTCTCAATTAGGATAACATCAATGACTAGTCAATACATGATTCTCAGACAATTAGTTTTGAAATAAGTCAGCAGAAACCATCTTGTCTTTTAAGTTCTGAAATCAGTAATCATAAAGCTTTCTTATGTCTCGGTGCTAGTCTACAAGATCTCCCTGGGTCTCTCCCACCATCGATATATCTTAGCTAGAATCTCCCAACTAAACAATCAAGCAAAACTAAGAACAATGTTATTATCGATGATCCTGAAAAGAGCAAGATAATTTCAATGACTGCATCGCCGAGTTCCTCTTAACCAAGGAAAAATAGCACTTGCTCAATCTAAGAAGGGTTCATATTTGGCCCTCCCAAGAATGCTAGCATATGCAGCATGGAGGAATTGCTGAGGACTCAATGTTAAGATAATGAGCGAGTTATATTTCTTGGGGAAACAGAGGAAAATGTTAATTCTGAGAATCAAATAGATCAAAAAGGGAATAATTAAGAGTACATTCAATTATCACAAAAACTAACATAATCGCATCGAGATTAGCATAGTGGAGAAGTAATAAATGAGTAGAATGCTTAATATTAGCAATTCATAGAAAAACAACAGAATGAGGGATAGCAGTTGCTGTATTCAGAAATGATTTAAGAGCCTCAAAGATTGAAAGCAAACTTCTCATGGGATGCACAAAAGCAAGAATTTGTAATTAACGAATCTCAGCTTGCTGTTCTAATTGCAAACTATTAGAAAACAATAGCGGTGAAGAATAATAGAATTAATACTCTTACATTGTCATGATGGCAGGTTTTATTGTAGAATTTCGGAATTTTGAAATATACGTTCATCTGAAACAATATTATTCGATTGAATTGTAAATCATTGTAGCTTAGTTCCCCTTCAAAAGTCTTTCAATTTGTATTGCTGCTCATTCTTAGGTAGTTTCTTGTACAGAGTCATTTACCATTTGTGATTGCTATTTGTTATTATTGATAATATTTTACTGAAAATGAATTGTATTGTAGCTGTAATAAAAATATTTTGTTATGTTTAGAGAGGTTTTAGTTATTTTTCAATGAAAAAAGAATGAAAACAATATCAAGATTAGATGGGCTACAGAAAGAAGAAGAATGTTCTTTAGAATGATTAGAAATATGCCAAATCAATCAATTATCATAAAGTTTTAATCAAAAACCATAATATCGTTTAATTTCAAAGATAAAACTAAAAACTACAAGATTTGGTTTTGGATTGTTAAGAAAGAAAAAAAGAGAAAACATAATAGGCAGATGATGAAGATTAAAGGAACATCATATTTTAGAGCATTAGCATCACGTTATTAGTTGACTAGTTTGCATTCTCTTAGATACACATTCGCTTCAAAACCTGCAAAACGGATCATAGTTGATCTCAAAAAGTTTAGAGAAACAAACTCATCGTCAAATAGTTTGAATGAGCAAAACTAATCATCAGAACCTATGAAAAATGCAGGCTTCAAAAGTAATTCCCCAACAAAAGCGGAATCAACTTAACAGGACACAGTTAAATCTACGGAAGCTAGTGCTTTTAAGAAAGAATAAGTTCAACAAAAAGTGCAAAATCAATCATCCAATTAGCAATAATCGTAATAGCCTTAAAATGGCTAAACCACTGTCAACACCAACAGCAGCACTAACAGTAAGGAGATACGTTCTAGGTAGTTATCATGTGAAATCATGAGATGCTCATAGGAAAGAGAGTTATGGTAATTATATCCAAAATGTCATGAGACTCAACATTTAGTCATGTTATTCTATTCTATGCTCAGATTACGGAAATTTAAAGTCATCTTCAACAGTCATAAGTAAAAGATAAATGGTGATACCACGCCAAACAAGGAAGACACTATTAATAGCATCAATAGCCTCTGGGATAACAAGAAATTCCTCGATTTAGTCGAAAGAATCAGAGACAATCTCGATGACATGAATCCAGATTCTTTGAATCTAATTCTCAGAGGAATACGACTCAAGAAATTCGCTGGTGGAATAAGTACCCTACCTGCAGAGCTCTTCGTGAGAATCTTTAACCTTCTTGCGAAGGACAAAAACATCCTCCTCTTCAACGAAATTCAATTATTTCACTTCTTGAAAAACCTCAGCGATATGAAATCAACTTTAATGAAATATGGCGATATCAAAACGAACTCCAAAGTCGTGTAATTAGCTATGAATAAACTAGCTCCTAGTTTAATGTCATTCAAGAGGACTTAGTTATTGTCCATGACTATTGTAAGCTTAAATCTCGAACTCTTTGACAGTTCCTTTCATCTGAAACTCAACTAAGCAGTTCTGAAAAGATTTGTTTATCTGACTTCAACTGATTTTACATTGCTATTCTAGTACAACACACTTCACTACCTTTAGCAGAGTCATAAAAAGTTCAATGCGGAGAAAGAGCAAGAGAAAATAGATATCCTCAATAGAGTACTTGCGTACATGGAAAAGGGAGATATTTTTAGCAAAACAAATATCAAGAATTTATTGAAATTCTGCGCTTTCTTCAATTAGCTTGATTTTCATCCTAATATTGAAGGGAAATTGCATAAGAAATTCGCTGTGCTTATCCCGTAGCGATTATCAGAGTTGATAACTGCAGCTTAGTAACTAAAGAACCTTCCGAATAAAGATGCACCTACTTAGTTAAGAGATGCATTTGGATATTTACTTCGAAACCCGTAGATTTTTCTTGGGAATGATCAAGGTAGTTAGATTTTCCATAGTCTTCGTGCATTTGTTGCTTTGGAAAACGTTGGAAATGAGAATCTCATGCATATTTCACATTTCTTAATCGAATGCATTTTGAAAGTTGAAGAAGGTGAGATTTAGATGTAAGATTTCACGTTGGATTCGGATAATATTCTTGTTAAGACCCTTGAAATGGCGATCCAGAAGATAAATGTGCAATTTAGTCTCACTAAACCAGAAAATCTTGAGGAAATATTCGAATTACTCTACAAACTGGAAGATAATCTGAAATTGAAGTACATTTTGAATGATGGCACACAAGAGGATTTGAATAAAATATTACTCAAAGCAACGAAATATGTCTGCTAAGTTACGCATAAATTAGGAGCTTCAGTTATTATTAAAATCGGGGTATAATTGAGAGAATTGCTGTCCGAATCAGCTGCAACCGAATAGAGATTCAAGAAGTACCTTTAGCGTTATGGATTATCGGAGGTTTTCACGAAATATGAGGAAGCTTTGAGATTTGCAGAAATCAAGGAGAAGTTTAATGAGTAGTAATTCAAGGAATCGTAGCTTGAAGATCCTGGGATTGATTAGCTTGAATTCTCGCAGGATATCTAGAAAATCGAGGAGTAACTAAGAAACCGAGCCAACGAAAGATAGCAAAAAATTAGCAGCTCAGAGTCTAATTTCATTAATGCGTTAGAATTACCTTCTCTGAATGTGATTGATAAGTATCCGAAGTATCATGAATTCCAGGAGGTTGTGAAGAGGCAGACTCATTGTGTGAATGCCTTGCTACTTAGTTTATTAGCGTTCTCTGATTCAACTCTTAAACTGTAAGATCCAGAAATGTATAAACCGACTATTTAATTACTGAAATAACAATTTATTGTGCCATTATTAACCATCGACAATATTAATAATCTAATTATGATTTCACAGCTCTTCCTTGTGAACGGCTAAGATTTATTCAAGGAATGTCCAGAAATAGCTGAATTAGCTGATAAAAGGGTTAAGACATTGAAGTAACATTTTGAAACGAGAAAGAAATAAACTAAGTAAAAGGCTATGGAATATATAAATGAGAATAATTCAGAGTAGATAAAGTCAATTGAAGAATGCGTTGATTTCCATCACTGCTTAATTGATATTGTTATTCATACGAATACTAACAAGCGGATAGCAGTGATTACAACTGCTAAAGCGTTCGATTCTGCATAGATTGGAAGAGGATTTGATACGAAAGAAAATCAAATGGCTTATCTCACGGATATCAGATTAAAATATCTTAAAGCTTCTGGTTTTGATTAAGTTTATGCTGTCGATAATACAAAGTTCAAAACGGGAATGGATATGGGGAAATAGTGATAAAATGAGAAGGAAGGAGAAGAGGAAGATTATTGAAGCTTTTCATATTTGTATTGTATTAATTTGTTTGAGAAATCCATTTTTTTAATCCAAAACTTAAAAACTGTTTCACTTTCATTATTAAGAAAAATAATCCCCCCTTGAGTTAAAACTCTAATTGATAGCAAATCCAGAAATCATTTAAAGATACAGTTTCTCTTTCTTTCTCTTGTTTTCTTAGATTAATTTATCTATTCTACTTGTGATTATTTCTGGGTTTTTCGCTAATTAGGGATTCTATTCTAATTTCTATCAAAAAATATCTTAATCCTTTTCTATTTTATCCAATCAATTAATTATTATTTCTTATTATTTCTGAGAAATCAATTTGGCTGTACAAAAGGACAAAAAACAGCACATATTTGATCAAATAATTTAATCAACAAAATCTAAAAAAAATATTTGCGAAAATTCAAATATTATGCGAGGAGCTATTGATTATTTTAAATAAACTAAGTGGTTTTGGATGAGCATCGGAGGTTTTGCAGCTGCTGATCTGTACTATCCATACTACAAAAAAACCCATGCTGACGAAGAAGCAGATAACTCAGCTGACATCAAGCGAGTTAAAGTGTCTAAGTTTCAAGGCCTAAAAGAGAAGTTCAAGGAAATAAAATTTGATTTTTATAATATCGAGGGGATAGAATGGAAGGGCTTGTTTTTCACGAAGAGTTTCGATGATTATTGGATCGATGGTGCGGCTTATGAAGTGTCTAATAAAAAGTTCTCGGAAGTGATAACATCGACTTATGAGTTGCACAATATGTGCTTGGAAGCAACGGATTTCGCAATAAACGACGATGAAATCTTACAGAAAGTGTTCGACATACCTCCAGATTTGATCCCTATGATCAGGAAATCATGGGAGCGCAGAGAAGTAGATTTAATGTCAAGATATGATTTTATCATGGATAAAGATGGACAATTGTTGTTTCTAGAATGCAATGGCGATACACCTTCGGGGATATTAGAAGCAGGTCCTGCGTAGAGAGAGTGGGCTCGTTTCTAAGAGAAAAGTTAATTTAATACGCTTGAGAGTAGTTTGATAAAAGGATTTGAAAGGATTTTGAAAAAAGCAAATAAATAAAAAATATGTTTTTTCAACAATGGCAATCAAGAAGATGACTGCACATAACAATTCCTAGAATCTCTTGTAAATGGAAAGATCAATTAATCATCATCATATGAGTCATCGCCTTCACCAATCTAAACGAGAAATGAAAATATTTCTTAATTTGACTTTTCAGTTATCCCAAATGAATACAATTCCACTTTATTCTGGCGATAATATCCTCTAGAGTGGCTAGCTTCAGAGTCGCCTAGGACGATATTTCAAAGCACTGATTTCGTCAATCATCCTTAATAAATATTGTTAGAGCCAGCTTGGAAGATTATCATGTCAAATAAAGCGATGAGTGTGCTTCTCAAGGCTATGTATCCGAAATCTAAATTGCTCATAGACACGCAACTTCAACCATTCGAATTAGATTCCCTGCCGTTTCTTTCCAAGCAGAAGTATGCTAGAGAGGGTGAGCACATAGCATACGCTGAGAACCTAGATAAAGATTAAAATATGATATTCTTAATATCAGCGTTTTTCGGTTATGTTTATCCACCGATTTTTCAGAGATTCATCTAAAGTAACTTGCATTCCACAAGGTACATCACTATATCGAGCTGGATAGTACACGGTAAGCCATGTGGATTGATGCTAAGAGAAGATTTAAATAAGATCACTGGTACAGGCAGCTCAGTATTGCCGTATTATTTAGGAGATGTTGGAGATAAAATAAAACTTTTATTGGAAAATTCTTAGTTATCAAGTTAACTAAGGTAGAGCATTTACGGGACCCAAACGATTGAATCGAATGTTCCAGCTCTTTCGCTTGCAGAGTCGATTGCAGTCGAGAAAGATTATGGTAAAAAGGATCTAAGCATTGTCAAGATGGATATTATGGAATAATATGAAAAGCTAGTGAAAGCAAAATAGATGCTGTTTAATCTCAAGAATTATGAAATCGTTGATGACGAAAGGTGGGATAGAGATAATCCTATTTTGATAGGGTTTCAACCTCTTTAAGGGGATTTCAAATAGTCGGGTAGTATTGGAACTGAAAATAGTTAGAATAATAGTCATACTTATGCAGGGGGATCAGGTGGTGGGAATATGAATTTGGGAGGATTATACAATTCTTCTAGTTCTACTGTTGGAGAAGCTGCCAACAGGAAAATGAGTGTGCATTCAGCTGGAACAACTGGCAGAGGTGCAAGTTCTCATTCTTGAATTGCACCGATAACTTTTGAGGAGATATTAACATTTTTTCTCTCAAAAGGATACTTGTTCTAAAATATTTTGTCAAGAGAAGTGTAGTTAGCTATACATGCGTATTAGATGTTGTTTTCATTATTATTTATTTTTATTGCATTTAATGATTTGATACTTTAGATGATTAGCCATTAGATGAGTGAAAGATATTTCGATTAAAATCTCTTTTAATGTATCTCTTTGGGGGGGATTGATTAAGAAAAAAAGAGGATCGCATTGAGAAAAAGGAGAAAGATAGTCAAGACTAGCAACTCTCCGGAAAAGATAGAGATAATAATTATTGATATCCTTTGGATATTAAAGAATATGATAATCGATAAATGTTGAAGAAGCAAAGCAAAAGAAAGCTGCTCATATGGTGGGATTTAACACTTCTTATTTTGTTTTACTTGAATTAGTAGCAATGAACAGTTTTTGCAGATTTGTACAAGCCACAATTCACTAAAACTAAACAATAACTACAATAACACAACATCAATATGCTTTCATGTCGAACACAGGGAAATCATTGTGAATAGCATCTAGAATCTACTTCTGATTCTCTTGAATTGTATCATTTGCATCGTATAAGATCTAGAATTCATGACCATCT
>Ga0302271_10004523_pt1 | contig 11061 bp, 4 predicted proteins | sample III_Bog_N1_1_FD_198767 | JGI IMG/M metagenome (GOLD analysis project Ga0302271, IMG submission 198767) | Peat permafrost microbial communities from Stordalen Mire near Abisko, Sweden - III_Bog_N1_1 | ecosystem: Environmental > Terrestrial > Soil > Wetlands > Peat | place: Sweden: Abisko... | reverse complement strand
CTAATAACTTATGTGCAAATGATTGTCAGAAAAACCTAATTTATTAAGATTAACTTTTTATATCTTTTGCTAGTCCGCCCACAGGTATCTTTCCCTCTTTCTCATTGCTATTAATCATTCAGAAATTATCAATCAAAGCTTATCCCAATTAATCTCCACAAGCCAACTGAGTCAATCGAATAGATTCCAATCTAATAATATGCCACTCTTTTTTTTTCTGTGACAGCAAAGTTTATTCCACCCTTTGATTTTAATTAATCTTTTTTTGTTTGTTATTCCAACGCATATACACTCGTAAATCTGATTGTTTTAGCAAGGATTCATTCAGGTAATAGTATGACATAACATAACTGTAAATTTGCTTGTTAATGAATTTATTAGCTTCATTTAAACAATTATTTTTTTGTATTTAGAACCATTAGTTTTAAGCTCTTAGTTAGGGGATAAATTGAAGAATTATGTGATAGATATGTTAATTTTGTATTTGATGTAAGCCTTAATTTCTGCTGAGAATCTTAATTTATTTTTATTTTCACAGCCAGTGAAACTTGATTATTTAATTCAAGAAAGATGAAATAAAATAACTCATTAAACAAGCAAATTTTCGATCTTAACATGGATTCTCTCATTTTAAATATTTCAGCTGATTGCTTTAGCTAACAATATTGGATTAAATAAATGTCACCAGTAAATTACTATTACAATATTTTTCGGTCGATTCTTGTATTTAACCCCACTAGTATCTTGAAGTTACTATTTGCAACAAGATGACTAAGATTGATACTGGACAATTAAATATCTTTGATTAAATAACTAAAATTATTCAAACAACAGTAAAGATACTTTTGTCTCTGAATGATTTCTAATTATTTCGAGATTTATCCACCACAAAGCAGGTGCTAAATATAATAAATCACTCAGCCAAATGATAAAAACAATAGATGCAAATACATAATTATATTCTTTTAAGTTGGTAATGTAATGAAAGATGCAATTTTGAACACTAGTACTTTCTTTTGAAAGAAATTGTTTTGCATGAGTTGAAACAATCATGTTACAATATTATCTAGAATAACGATAAAATTCTCATAATAATCAAATAACGACAACAATGGAAAGAATCCTTGCTTGTGCAGTTGAAAAAACAACAAAAATTAATATCTATAATAAGACGAAGTGTTGTTAGCTTCTCCAGACTCGAAATGGTAGTGGGTAGAAATTTTATTCCTTGATTATCAAGGATATTAACAAAATCTAAGTTTAAACTGTTAAGGTTTTAGAGCTTTTAGAGAGCTTAAAATAGTTGCTCAAGGTTTTATAATTCTTCAGATTATGGTATCTTTGATGAATTCCTTAGCGAAAAGAGAAATTTTTAATAGCCATTCAGTTAATTCCAGTTGAGATGCAAGCTCAGACTTTGAAGATTGATGAGAGTAGAGAGAGCGAATGAGATTTTTTGGATTCCTTCAAGAGATAAAGTAGTAGCGATTAAATCGAGTTCAAGATGAGTTAGGTTGTGCAGCTGCAAGAGTGTTTTCTGAAGACCTTCTACTTCGAGATCTGATAAGGGCTTTTCGTCAAGAATTAAGCATAAGCTTGAGAGGTTACTGAAAGTTTGAATACCGTTTAATAATTGCTTCAAGATTTAACGCCAGAAGATTTGGTCGTTTTCGCTACCAGAAAGATGAATTTGGAGGGAAGACATGCAATAATGGTTAGAAATACAAGAAGATAGAATTTCATCACAAGCATTCGTGATTTCATTGCTTTGAAGTTCTAAAGAAATAATCTTTTGGCTTGCTAACTTAGAATGGACCCTATTAAGATCTTTGGGATTATCTTCGAAGTTGATTTCACTGAAAAACCAATTCATACGGCTGCCACGAGTTGAATCTGAGACATAGAGGGTTTAGACAAAATAAATTTTTCTGCTATCTAAAGGATTTGAGGGTTTAAAAAGATTACTTTCTGTTTTAATCATTTTCAAGAAACAATTTTTCGTTTTTTTTCTTCTAAAATATTTTGTAGATCCGATTTATTTTTCTTGATGAAAAAACATTTTATTTTTGCTTTGACTGTGGCTTGCGGTTGTTAATGCTCCTCTTAAACTATCTAACTATCTCGTTCAAATTAGAAAAATTACCCGCATCAAATTATTATTTGCTCTTAGTGCATTAGTAATTTGCTCTAAGGATATGAATGATAATACTGAAGGGAATGAGACTAAACAAGAAATATTTTTAATTCGATTCCTTCAAGGTTCCTGTTCAAAGATGATAACACAACATAACCATCATGTCCGCTGAAAATATTACATATTCTGTTGTGTTAATTGCACATAGCGCCTTGGATTTTAGAAAGGCTAAGAGCATAGCATAACATAATAATGAGATTTAATTGATTGATTGATTGAACAACTTTCAACCTCAAGAACGACAACAACAAATGAATAATTAAAACTAGCTTAGCTCCTGTTTCTCTCTATGTATGACTCAAATCGCTGGATCTCTTATCAGATTATACTCTATTAAAGATTAAAAACCTAAGTTTATTGCACTTATTTTTAAGTTACCCTTCATTCCAACTCTCTCTCTCTCTATCTTTGGTTGCTTTGTTTGTTTATTTAGTTTGCAAATTAAAAGAGAGAGTTTTAATAATTTTCCTGACTAACTTTTTCAGTTAACAAGCCAATTAAAATAACCTCCCCTTTCTTTACCTCATAAGTCCATTAGGAATCAACAAACCAGCAGTAGATCCAATAAAAGTAGAGCTATCTGTGGAATTGTGTTTAATATCCACCAAATAATACAGCATAAATCTGAAAAAACAAAAATTAATAGCTCTCTACAACTAACTAAATATTTAGTCATCCAAAGCAATCATTTTTTATCTCGACAATGTCTTTGGGAGATTTCAAAATCTTGAAGACGCTTATGGTTGTGTCTACAAGGTTCGTAGGATCTAAGAGAATCAAGAGTAAACCGTGAAAGTTATTAGAATGCAAGGGCTCAAAAGAAAGAAAAGGAAAACTTCATCAATGAAGTGCTCTTGCTGGCTTCGCTGCTAGCCAAGGAAATTTAGAGATAAAAGGAAGCTTCCTTTGAGAAATAAGACTTATATTTTATCATGGAAAGAGAGAAAGTATTTATATTTTTTTCTTATTTCTTGTTGATTCCTTTTAGAGAACTTTGGTCGCACTATCGACGACTGCAAATCAGCGTTGATACAAGATCAAAAGTGCATCAAGGCTTATTTAAGAAAAGCCCAAGCTGAAAGCACCCTCTTAAGATATGAAGATTTCTTGATAACCTGCTTAGCTGCGTTGTAATACGAGCCAGAAAATAGAAAAGTTCTAGCATTGCGAACTGACATCGAGGGATAAATCGAAATTGAAAATAGCAATAAGCGAAACTTCGCCAAGCATAAGAAAACTCAAAGCTTAGAGTTACTCGCTGAATGCAAGAAAAGAAGAATTTAGCTAGGGGAAGATCCTCGATTGTCCTGAAACTTCCAAGGTAAAAAAGAGGAAACTCGGTTAACCCAAATAGTAAAAAACATTAAATGAAATCCTACAGATTAAACTCAATCCCTTACAGAAATCTTTACAAAAAAAAACAAAAAAAATATCCTTAAGAATCATTGAAATTATTGCAACTCACAATCAACAAACTGTGGATATTACAAAGATTCTAGGACAAATTTGGCTTCACTTACCTTAATACAATTGGCTTGAAGAAGTCAAGACAATATTCGAAGACAAAGAGGACAATAGCTTTGAAAGCAAAACAGGCTCTTACTATTAACAGATGGAACATTAAACATAGTCTACAAAAATTATTTCTTTAGGATTGCTTAAGAGAAAAATAAGACTAGACCAAAAATAATCTGAGATTACTTAGAAAAAATAAAAGGTAACATCTAGATGGAAATTAAGCAGAGATGGTTCCCAAAATAATTGATCTTTAGATATGAAATTCGAAATTCAAATGAAAAAGCTATTTTACATATTGAGAATCTAGAAGAATCGTAAAAAGACAACATCATATCGTATATTATTTCTGCTATCTAAAGGATTTGAGGGTTTAAAAAGATTACTTTCTGTTTTTGTCATTTTCAAGAAACGATTTTTCGTTTTTTTCTTCTAAAATATTTTGTAGATTCGATTTATTTTTCTTGATGAAAAAACATTTTATTTTTGCTTTGACTGTGGCTTGCGGTTGTTAATGCTCCTCTTAAACTATCTAACTATCTCGTTCAAGTATGAAAAATAACCCGCATCAAATTATTATTTGCTCTTAGTGCATTAGTAATTTGTGACTCAAATCGCTGGATCTCTTATCAGATTATACTCTATTAAAGATTAAAAACCTAAGTTTATTGCACTTATTTTTAAGTTACCCTTCATTCCATCTCTCTCTCTCTATCTTTGGTTGCTTTGTTTGTTTATTTAGTTTGCAAATTAAAAGAGAGAGTTTTAATAATTTTCATGACTAATTTTTTCATTTAACAAGCCAATTAAAATAACCTCCCCTTTTCCTACCCCATAAGTCCATTAGGAATCAACAAACCAATAGTAGATCCAATAAAAGTAGAGCTATCTGTGGAATTGTGTTTAATATCCACCAAAAAATGCAGCGCAAATCTGAAAAAACAAAAATTAATAGCTCTCTACAACTAACTAAACATTTAGTCATCCAAGGCAATCATTTCTTATCTCGACAATGTCTTTGGGAGATTTCAAAATCTTGAAGGCTCTTATGGTTGTGTCTACAAAGTCCATAGGATAGAAGAGAATCAAGAGTATACCATGAAAGTTATTAGAATGCAAGGGCTCAAAAAGAAATAAAAGGAAAACATCATCAATGAAGTGTTTTTGCTGGCTTCGCTGCGAGCCAAGGAAATTTTTAGATAAAAAGAAACCTTCTTTGAGAAAAATGACTTGCATTTTATCATGGAAAGAGTTAAAATATTAATATTTTTTTCTTATTTCTTGTTGATTCCTTTTAGAGAACTTTGGTCGTGCTATCGAATACTGCAAATCAGCATTGATACAAGATGAAAAGTTCATCAAGGCTTATTTAAAAAAAGTCCAAGCTGAAAGCATTCTCCGAAGATATGAAGATTTCTTGATAACCTGCTTAACTGCGTTGCAATACGAGCCAGAAAATAGAAAAGTTCTAGCATTGCGAACTGACAATAAGAGATAAATTGAAATAGAAAATATCAACAAGCGAAACATCGCCAAACATAAGAAAACGTACAGCTTAGAGTTACTCGATGAATGCAAGAAAGGAACAATTTATCTTAGGGGAAGATGATCCTCGATTGTCCTGAAACTTACAAGGTAAAAAAAGAGGAAACTCGGTTAACCCAAATAGAAAAAAACATTAAATGAAATCCTACAGATTAAACTCAATCCCTTACAGAATTCTTTACAAAAAAAAAAAAAAAAAATATCCTTAAGAATCATTGAAATTATTGCAACTCACAATCAACAAACTGTGGATATTATAAAGATTCTAGGACAAATTTGACTTTACTTACCTTAATACAATACAATTGGCTTAAAGAAATCAAGACAATATTCGAAGTCAAAGAGGACAATAACTATGAAAACACCGCTATTAACGGATGGAACATTAAACATAGTCTACAAAAATTATTTCTTTAGGATTGTTTAAGAGAAAAATAAGGCTAGACCAAAAATAATCTGAGAATTCTTGGAAGAAGTAAAAGGTAACATCTAGATGGAAATTGAGCAGAGATGGTTCCCAAAATAATTGATCTTTAGATATGAAATTCGAAATTCAAATGAAAAAGCTATTTTACACATTGAGAATCTAGAAGAATCGTAAAAAGACAACATCATATCATATCCTATTATTATTCATAGACTTGGACAACAACAACAAAAAAAGAGGCTGTCGACACTGGGACTTCCCAAGCGGTCCCCCACCTTAGTACTAACCCAGCCTTAAGGCGCTTAACTTCGGAGTTCGAATGGGATCCGGTGTGTTCACCTTAGTATGGCCGACAGCAAAACTTATTGATCTTGACGTCTATTTAAAAATCTTTAAAACAAAAAGATTAATAAACTATTTTCAACAAATCTAATACTCTCACAAAAAAAAAATATTATTAGAATTTTAAAATAACAAACAAATTAGAGGGAAACTCAAAAGATAATATCGAGAGTTATAATCCAAAGAAAACTGTCACTGATGTATCAGGACAACAACCCAAAAATCTAAGGATAAATTGTAAATTTATTACTTTATTTTTACAAGAAACTTAATAATAGCAATGAATAATAATAGCCCAAAATTAAAAGTTTTTTTTACTGATTTTTAAGTGAGACTATTATCCTCCTCCTTGTTCCATTTATCATATTAAAAGCGCGGAAACATAGCAATTAATCTTAAGATTAATAAATCAATTCAAATATCATTGCAATAACAAAATTTTATAAATAAAGCTGTGCATTCTTAAATCTGTAGAATGTATTATTACAAATTAGAAAGCCTCCCGATTTGAAATCAAAAGATCTTTAAGTGAAAACAGCAGTCACACAAGCATATATCTTATTTCTAAATGGTGAGATTAGTCAGCGAATCATTTTCCAACTTCTATTACGCAGAGTTCTGCTCAAGAGCCTCGATAATCTTTATTATATTTATAGTGACAGCATTCTTAGCTTCTTTTTACCTCTCCTTTACAACTTAAAGTAATATTTCATGTTCCACCACTACTTCAATCTAAAATCATCTTAAAACAAATGCTAAATATCATTTTTGTTTTAACTTTGCATTTAGATTTTTGGTTTGTGTATAAAAACGGATATGAACATCCCTAAGTGAGTTTCATTAAAGCTCAAATATATCCTATTGGTACTTTTCCTCTCACTTCAGTTACAGTAATTTACTCTTTTTGGTTGATCATTTCGAAAATACTTTCTATTTTTTCTTTTTTCTCTCAACTAGGCTTATCCAGTTTGGAAAGATAAAAAAATAGGTGATCTTGATGTCTCTCGCGCAGATGAATTCTATGTCGAAATGGTTATTCCTACAACCCTTACTACTATCTAAGGTTCCATTGAATTCGAATACTTAATCACTGTAAGATATTAGCAAATCATTGGAGATGTTTTATTATTATTATTTTTAAAAACTTAACATCCCTTTTTTTTCTAAAATCTTAGGACGTAGCTGATATGAAGATGAGAGGACTAGCATTCTTTGAGATTGAATCTTCCTATGCATTTGACAGAGCGAAATTCTTCGGTGAGCTTGTTTTTAAATAAGAATATCCAATCATAAATTTAGCAAACGATCGCAAATAATTCAATTTAACTGACTACAGTTCTTCTGGTACGACATACTATGATATGATTGCCAACCAGAAGAAGAATCTGAATTGTAAAATCATAAAAAATAAATCAAAAAAGAGATTTCTTTGTGAATAAACTGATTATTCTAAACTAATTGTTCTCTCTTGTTTAGATACTCTACAATTGAATTATGAGTATTTCACATACATGCCTGCTCTCACAGCTACAACAGTGACATCTATCACAGTTCAAGGATACATTTAGATCCCAAGATTCTAGAAATTCAAGTAAACAAAAAAATAATTTTAAACTTATCAAATAAAACATTAGCGCTTATGATGAAGATAAAGGTTGTTGTTATTGTTGTATTTTATAGGTATATTCCATCAATAGCTGAAACAAGTAAATTCAGATGGGCAATGTATTTTAGTTTGCTTGTTGTGCTATTGTACATAGTCACAACGATCCTTAAAAACATCTATCGCTACGCTGTGTTCTCGGTGACTGTGAAAGATAATCTTCCAGAGAGTCTCTATCACTAGCAGAAAGTTAAGCAAGACTGAGGAGAATAGCTTAGAATAATTCATTTTTGTAAAAGTATGGAAGAACAAAGTATGTTCATATTTGTTTAGATAAATTAGAATACAACAAACTCAATATGTGCTTTCAACTCCAAAAAGATTTTAGCAAACAAAGTTAAAAATAACAGCAGCATATTTTTATTTTTTTGATTCTTGCTAATGCAGAATTTTGTTAAGAAGAAGAAGAAGATATTTTGAATGAATTTTGTATTTTTTTCATGAAGATTTTGGGAAAATACTCTTGAGTTTCTCAATTTCAATTTCTACCTTTATTTCCCATTACAACTTGTGTATTTCTCCTTTTTGTTACTGCTCTTTAGATAATATAAAAATCGCTGAATTATCTCGAAAATAGAATAACAGAGATTAAAAGAGATCAAAATGTCTGTTGTGCTCTTGCGAAGAACATTTTTTAGCATATGCTACTTTTAAACATCTGGATAAATCTCAATAATGCAATAATGGTACTTTCAATTACAATCTTTCAAAGGACTTTAAAACAGTTTTTAAAGGGCTAACAGAGTGTATTGTGTAGTAGCTGATCAGATAAAAGCAATATTGAAAAAATCTATAACATTTCAAAGTGGGAGAATAGAGGCAAAAGGGAAAATAATAAAAGGAGAGAAAGAACCAAGAAAAAAAGAAAGAAAGAAAGAAGAAGGAAATAGAAGATATCATCCTCTACTAAAGCTATGAGTTACCCTGTGTTTGAAATGAAGTAGCAAGTTCAAAAGCTAACTAATGAAGAAAATGTAAGAAACTACGAATCATTCAGACATAACACAAACAGCTGTTTTTAATGCATAATCAGCTCAAGAACGAAAACGCGAAAGGAATGTATGTCATGGTTAAGCTGATTGACACCATCGAGAGATAATATAACTTCGATCGAATCACCAAAGAAGAATATGATACTAATCTAGCAAAATATCTCCAAAGAGCAGATAACTTCAAGAAGCAAATACCTAACTTTAATATCGACAAATTCTGCTAAGTAAACAGATAAAATAATTAACTTGAGTTTTGGAAATGAAAATCACAAATCTTCTAGGATTATGGACTGTAGGATTGCACTTGGGGAAAAGACAGAGTCGAGAAAGGAGTCGAAAAACAGGTGAAATATTCATGCTTTTTGATTTTCAATTTTTAGCATCAATCTCAATGATTGTTTCCTACTAAATTATCTAGTTCAACGAGGCTGGCTACGTGCTGCAACTCAATTAGAAATTCCAGTAGATTATCGATACTGCTATGGTCAAGAAGAATTCACTTGAAGTTGCGTAAGTCGATTGCTGATAAAAATTTAAGTTTAGAATCGATCTAGTGTGATTTTACAAATATATTTTTTGCAAAAAATAAAAATAACTAAACAGCGAGATGAGAACCTTATTCGACGATCTTTGCTTCATGCTAGGCAAAAAGTTAAAGCTATCTAAATTTGGCTAGGAACTTTAACCTCAATGCACATAACTCAACGATTTGTAAGCTGCATTTCCTTTACCCAATAATCACTCCATTTTGAGATATGTTTGGCGAAAAACCTTAGTTTGCACTGTTTAATTTAATTTATTGCTATTTCTGTTCTTATAAAGTAAGGATAATGTTCTCGGAAAGAAGGAACTAAATGAGGTGTTATCTGAGGCAGAAGTAACGCAACTCATTTACATCGTTTAAACCACTTTAACGAGATTCCAAAGCATCTTTATGAATTAATGAAATAATCAAGTTGGACCTTTTTCCTTGCATGTATGTGGGTTTATATTCAACAATTAGATTATCTGGAACAGACACAATACCATTGAGGATTACTGCGACAACAACAAATATTCAAATAAATTACAAAAATAAACTTTGGAAACTTGAATAAAATGCAAAGAATTAATTTTATCTTGTATTGTTTCTATTCATTGAGTACTTTTTCAGTTTTATTTCTTAAATCCTTTATTTTCTGGGTTAACGAGATTCCTAGTGACTTCTTCTGCTTTAGCTTGGACATACTATCTTCTCATTGAGAGAATCACTACCGATCCTATTAATATCACTCCACCGAAGACAATACAAAGGATAAGCGTAGCTGTGAAGTATTGCTCGTTAGGAGTGATAGAAATAGAGTATGATGAGTTAAATTGCAGTTCTGTTAAGCTGATAGCTGAACCATCTGGAAAAGGAGTGTTATCCACAATGATTATCATGGGAGTATCAGGAAGTGAATCAAGATTATTAAATGATACATCATTCGTTAATCCAAGGACATTTAACGCTATTATGTCATTCATTTTACAGTTCAAGCAGCACACTATTTAGAAAGAGAACAAAAAAGAAGTCAATTTTATCTTAATTATTGATTATTTTGCATATGGTTTGTTTTGAAATGAAGAAACGTTACTTGTTTTGTCTCTTGCGAAATTAGTGAAATCAACTTGATAGATAGATGAATTCGATGGCATCGGCACGACGCACAATGCACAGGGAATGCAAATATCCTGGAATTATTGTTGAACCCATTAATGGTTTTACATGGAGTTGAGGTAATTCATGAATTATTGATTGGAAGGATCAGAAAACATCAGCAAATCATATTCTTATGAAACCAAGTCATTACTTTGATTTACAGGATCAGGAACTGCAAGCATAGGGTTTTGATTAAAGTTTGAGGCTTCATGGTTCAATGAAGCTAGAGTCTAAGATGTAGAAGAATCTTGAGAAACGCCTTGGATCTAAAGGAAAGCGGAGATTGATCCAGGTTCATATTCTGATTCTAAAAGTTTAACTGTTGATCTTAGAAATTCAATATATGTGTATTAAGACAGCACAAACGTTTCTTAGTAAATTGTTTAGATGGCTTAAACTATTGCAGTTAGGTTTAGCATAAACATAAACCAAAAGGCAGTTTGTAAACCCATAAATAGATGGAATGCTAAAGTTGTTGTGTGCGAATTAATTCTGTGATTTATTTTATGTTTAGCAGACTGATCAGACGAAAAGAAAGAGATTTGTTTGAGAAATATCAAATTAATTCAAAAAATCTTGCTTATCTATTGATCTTGATGGTCTTTATTTGATTAATATCAAAATTGTTTTAAATTAGAAAGAAATAGGTGTTTTATTAGATTTCACATTTAATTTTGAGGGGTTGGGGGTGGGGTTGGGGTT
>Ga0302271_10004522_pt1 | contig 11063 bp, 8 predicted proteins | sample III_Bog_N1_1_FD_198767 | JGI IMG/M metagenome (GOLD analysis project Ga0302271, IMG submission 198767) | Peat permafrost microbial communities from Stordalen Mire near Abisko, Sweden - III_Bog_N1_1 | ecosystem: Environmental > Terrestrial > Soil > Wetlands > Peat | place: Sweden: Abisko... | reverse complement strand
TTTCATCACTAGCACTTGTGATTTCATTGCGCTGAAGATTTAAAGAAATAATCTGCTTGCTTGAGAACTTCTTAAGGAATATATCAAGATCTGAAATGATATTATCTTCAACGTTGATTTCACTGAAAAACCAATTCATTTGGTTGCCAGTTGGATCGGAAACATCGAGGGCTTAAACGAAAGATATTTTTAAGCTATCGAAAGGACTTAGGGATTCAGATGTGGCATCTAGTGAAGAATTATTCGATTCTAGCTAAATCATTTTCAAGATTCTATTTTAAATATATTTTTTTTCTTTCTCAAATATTTTGCAGATCTATTTGTTTTTTCTGGATGAGAATACATTTTATTTTTGCGTTGACTGTGTCTCTCCTCCTCCTCCTCTTAAACTATCTCGTTCAGCTTCGAATAATTACACATAAAATAAACTTATTCTTTGCTCTTCGTGCATTAATAGTTTGCTCTTCAAATTATTCTCAGTACTTGAAGGAATGATTGTGCCCAAGAATAATATTTAATTCGGATTCCTTCAAGGTTCGTTTAGATGAGAACACACAATAAATTCATATCATGCCTGTTGAATGTATTACATATTACGCTGTGTTAATTGCACATTGCACCTTGAATTTTAGAAAGGCAAAGAGATAACGTAACAATGAGATTGACTGGTTGATTGAACTGTCGCCCCTCCCCCACGCCATCCACTCCAAGGACGCAACAACAAATGAACAAAGTAAAAAAAGTTTAGCTCCTGTATTTCTCTTTGTGTGCTGCTCAATCGCTGAATCTATTACTACATTAAACACTATTAAAGATTAAAAATATAACTTGATTTCCAATTATTTTTTGATTTACCCTTCATTCCATCTCTTTTTTGTAGTTTGTTTATTGATCTTAGTTTGCAAATTAAAAGAGAGAGAGAGAGTTCTAATAATTTCCCTGACTAACTTATTCATTTAACAAGTCAATTAAAATAACCTCCTTTCCATAAGAAAGCAACAAACCAGTAGTTGATTCGATCAAAGTAAAGCTATCTGTGAAATTTTGTTTAATATCCACCAAAACAGACAGAGAAAATCTGAAAAACAAACATTAATAGCTCTTCAACTAACAAAATATCTAGTCGTGTTAGGCAACTACTTCCTATCCTCAACAATATGTCTCTGGGAGATTTCGAAATCTTGAAGTCCCTCGGTGAAGGCGCTTATGGCTGGGTTTACAAGGTCCGCAGGATTCAAGAGAATAAAGAGTATGTCATGAAAATTATTAAAATGCCAAAAGGGCTCACTAAGAAAGAAAAGAAAAACTCAATCAATGAAGTTCTTGCTGGCTTCACTGCGAGCGAAGGAAATTCTGAGATACAAACAAGCTTTTTAGATAAAAACGACTTGCATATCATCATGGAATATTTCGAAAATGGGGACTTACTGAAATTATTTTAAGGCATTGAAATCCCGTGGGGAGTTTCTAATTATGCAAGCAAGTTGTATCGTACTGTGTTCAACTCAACAAAGGGCTCATAGCACTTACAAGTTGAAGCATCATCCACAGGGACTTGAAATGTGTGAATATCATGCTGTCTAAGAACTATTAAGTTGTCAAAATAGGTGATTTAAATGTGTCCATGGTGACTGATATGGCTCGGACTTAAACTGGTACGCCATATTATTCGTCAACGTAGATTTGGAATGAGCTGACATATGATTAAATGATGAAAATATGGAGTTTAGAATGTGTATTACATAGGCCACAACGCTTAATCCGTCGTTTTAAGCTACATATATGAAGAATCTGCACCATAAAGTCACTCATGCAATGTATTAGCCATTGAATAACAGGTACTCCGCGAGATTAAATAGGACCATAATTAGCTGCTTGCAAATCAACCAGAAGAAGAGACCAACAGCTGAAATGGTTTGAATGATGTTCTTAGTAGCTCTTTAATAGAATGAAGGGGAGTAGGATGATAACAGTAGTAGTTCTCGATTGCAAGGAACTCAAAAATAGAAAAGTTGCAGTAATAAGCAGACTCATTGGCACATTAGCCATAGCATATCAACAACAGTAGTGCTTTAATTGGTTCAGTGCCATTGGTGCACAGAAGAAGAGAAGACGAACATGTACTTAGGACTTGGAAGAATCTCTCCTGCAAGAAAATAGACCTCCAAGCAACTGAATTAGTAGGAGAACTAATAGTAACAGCAGCGTCCTTATCACCAAGAACAACAGCAGCAGCAAAAGGAGCAATATCGTTAAAAACTTGAAGAGCAAAGAAACAAATAAACACTTTTTAAATTGTCAATTACATTGATTTCTAAAAAAATAACTAACAGTAAAACAATAGGAATACTCCTCTCTCTTTTCCTCTTATTTCTACAATACTACCTTTTGGTTTATGCCAATAGAGAGAGAGTTGTACGTGTTAATAATAAAAACGGCTTCCAATAACATACATAACTTTATGCGAAATAGCATATTTACCCGGTGCTTTTTGAAGATTAAAATACCCTTAGGATATTGCTTTCTTTTAAAGCCTATGAATGTTTACAGTATTGAATACAATCCAAACGGGAAGTTATAAATGATAGAGCCTTGATTACTTATATCCTCTTTTTCATTCTTTAGGTTAATGCTCGAAGTATTTGATTTTTTCTTCTTGATTTGGGATGATCGTCTCTGCACCTGGATGCCAATTAGCTGGACAAACTTCACCGTGCGTGTCAGTGTACTAGAATGCCTAAATCAATCTCAATGTCTCCTGCACACTCCTGCCAACTAATTTCATTAAAAATAATTAGATTTTGTCTTGCAAAAGTTGTTTATATTACCAGGTGCATCATTGATTAGGATGGTTCTAATTATGCCTTTGCCATCAATGATAAACAATCCTCTCAATGTTGCACCGAATAACTCATCTTATTCGTCTTCTACTAAAACTCCATAGGATCTTGCGATTGACTTCGAGATATCTCCAAGTAGAGGGATCTTGAGATGTCCAACTCCTCCTTGATCTCTTGGTGTTTTAATCCAAGCGAGATGTGTGAAGTGCGAATCAGTGGATATAGCTATGATATCTGCGTTGATTGCTTTGAATTCATCTATTGAATCTGAAAAAGCAACTATCTCAGTAGGGCAAACATACGTAAAGTCAAATGGGTAGAATACTATCGCTAAGTATTTCCCTTTAAATTGATCCAAGGAAATGGTCTCAAATTTGCCAGATGGGGTCACTGCTGTGGCAGAGAAAAATGGAGCTTTCTAACGGGGCTAGGTCACTTGTGGTGCGGAATGATGGTAGTGATTTACGTTACCAGAAGGGGAAGAAGTTTTATTAGTATTATTCTCATTTGTATTCTCAGCAAACACTAACGCTAATAGCGCAGTCAGAAACAAGAAAAGGAACACGTTATTCATTTCTTTTTTTCTTTTGGCACTCTTTTTAGATTTTTAGGATTAATAACTAATTGCTTGTAGATTGGACTCTTCAATCTCTTCTTATTGTTACCTTGAAATACTGATGTGATAAATATTTGTTTTGATCAAGTATTTTTATGTGCAATTTATTATTCATTTAGCTATTTTAAGAAGATTCTTTCTTTTTCGTTGTTTAGTTAATTGATCTAATCTGTTTATTTTGAGATTATCAATACTACAATCATTTTTTTCATTTCTCAATACATGTCGATCTCATCATTCAACTATTACCATTCCCTGAAATAAATCCATTATCAATATCGAAAAATACCCATCAAGATTGATAATCCCAGTGAGAATGTTTGGATAATTAGGACATGTATTCCTTGTGAATATCTAATTTACGAAAAGAAAATATAATTTTGGCAATAACAATTACAAACAGTTATTGTGCGTATGTGATATTGCCATTCTCTCTTTCTCTATCTATCTTTCTCAGAAGATATTGCACATAGTGATATTCTGATCTTGAATCGATTTGAGCTCATGACGAGGTACGGGATTCACTTGCGCAAGAGTTGAACTTCTCAAAAGAACTGCTTATCCAGCATCTTCGTTGATGACTAACTGCGATTTAGTGATCGTTGAAGAAGATTATGGCTTGTAGTCACCATAGTTATACTCAGCTGTCGTTGTAGTAGCAGTCTGCTAATACCCTGGTGTAGTTTAATATTAACTAGTTGTGTATGAGCTAACAGGGACTTCGTTTTTTCTACCTGCACGCTTAACTTAATCCTAATCATCGTATGTCTTCACAGGTGTGTAGACTTCCTTGACTTGGACATTAGCGAGCTTGCTGTATTAGTATAAGTTCTCACCGGGTTGCTTGGCACCGTAGGTGTAGGAATTCGTTGCCCCAGATGATGGAAGGTAAGCAGGCTAAGTTGAATAAAGTCCAGAATAGCTAGGGTTGTAGGTAGAAGTCGTTGTTGTATTCGTAGAGGTCTAAGGATTCGTAGATGCATTATTGGTCTAAACTGGCTATTGACTCTAGTATGTCGAAGAGGTGTAATTTGTAGGTCCAGCGGAAGAGAACAAGAATTGTCTCTAGTCAATGTTCTGATTCACAGCGAGTGTTGAACGCTGATAAGATGGATCATTTGGCTGCATGTTCAAGTACTTCTTCACAACCTCATCTTGACTGGGAGTCATGTATGAACCTATGATGGTAAATGATAATAAACACTCACACAAACACATTCATAAAATATCAAAAAAAACGCATTTGAATTTTCAGCAAAAAATAAAATGCTGTGGATTCTTTATCCTCTCAATTATCTTCTAAAATACATGAAAACCATCTTTCTTCTTCTTCCGAAATGATTACCTGACCTTACTCCATTGGCTTGCGTGTTAGGTGAGTTATAAGTGTACTGATTGCTCATTCTTGTTAATATGTTTCGGTTCTTGTTTGTTGTTTGTTAATTATCCTTTTTATCTTTTTGATTCTTGCATCCAGCCCGTTTTTGAAGATCCCTCCCAAGAAAAAACAAACATATGCCTTTTTTCCTTGTTTATTTGCTCTTCAACAACACAGAAACGCACTCATCTAAACTGCTAAACGGCAAGTCAAAATAGCGCAGATCAACTAAAATCCTAAATGAATATTTTAGAATAGTTATTTGGATTAAATAATTGAAATCAAAATCTCCAATGAAAATACTTAGTTTATTATTATTATTTTTTTCCTTATGAAAAGAATTAATGAATTCAACGTGAAATCAGCAGTAACATCACAGATTAACTCATCTTTCCTTTCAAATGAATTCAAAATTAGATCAATAATTATGCTAATACCCCCTTCTCTCTTTGTTTGAATCTTTTGGGATTCTGGAATAACTATTAAGTAATAATTCATTTATTCTTTTATTGCTTCTTTCCAAAGTATTAACGAATATCTCCCTCCCTTTAACAAATTATGCTATTTGATCCCTAGCTTAAAAAGATTAACAAACTTCTAAATTACTCTTTGTTTATGCGAGTGGAACACACCCACCCACAGACACTCTCGTATTTCAGACTGCATTGATACGCACACCTACTAGCAGCAATAACTCAACGGAAAAGACATAGAAAAGGAGTAAGAGTATTAGCAAAACAGCAAAAAAGAGAGAGCCACAATACGTTCTGCAATGTCAGGCCCTACGCGGCCAGTGGGTAGAAGCACCTTTCAAGCTTAACAACAAAGCTATTGGAACATGCAACCCTCACGCATAAGTAACATACTTTTTAATGATAAACAATGAAGTAATTATGCATAACACTCAAGGGAAACATACACTACAATATAAATAATGTCATCTTTGAATATGTTTCCCCTTATGTCATACCAGCTGAAGATTCCCATGACCTCGAGGACTCCAGTACTATCATGATTCGTGGCATGGATAAGTTGAATCTTAATAATAATGGACGAGATTCCATAGGGGGGATAGCAAATAGAAACAATATTGCTGAGGAGGATGCTGAAGAAGCGGCAATAGCAGCAGGTCTTATCGGTGAGACTAGAAGAAGGACACTTCCTGTGAGAAGAGACGAGGAATCACCAGTAAGAGAGGGATAGAATTAACAATGATTGTTGTATTTGTCCTATTGATTTCAATTATTCACATGAAAATGTGATTGTATGTATTGCTATTGGTGTAGTCTAAATTTCGAGTACGGAAGCGAGGGATAGTCAGCGAATTCATAGAGATACAGCAGACATCTAATTGTCTCTAATTAGGTGATTTCGTAGAGCAAGTAATTAGAGCTTATTGAATGTATTACTAGCATAGCTATTGGGAAGAATGAACGACTTGATATATGCTAGAGTTCTTTTCATTAGACTCCAACAATATTTCTCACTCTTTCTCTTATGGTTTAATAGATTCTGTTGAAACTAGAAGGTCCTCTACATCTGACTGTAGTCGCAGGGAAGAAAGCAACTGGGAAGTCTTCCTTTCTTAATAGACTTCTCGATCTACCAGCTAAGCAAGGTGTAAGAATTTTTTGGGATTTACTCTCCTTATCCCTCTCTCTCTCTATCTAATGTCCTTTCTAATACTTCTTTCACCCTTTTTCTCTTCCGCAGTTTCCTGTCCGTAACGAGACTGAATGGTTCATGCACGGTAGCAATGATCTGCTCTTTTACGTTCAGCCAATCTAAGAATCCAATCTTCTCAGCAACAGCTGCTCTACCCCTCATAACATCTATTTGGATTTACAGCCCATCAATCCTAAGAATCCAGAGCATCTGAAACTGCTGCTGTGCGCTTATCTACTAGCAGATACATTCATATGGCACACTGATGACGAAAAACAAGCAGGTTTCCCTTTATTTTCGTTATCTCCCTTTTGGCAGATCAGAACGATGTTCAATTCAGGAAACTTATCAGAATTTGCAGATATACCCTTATTTTAGCAGCATATCCCACCAAGGATATTCTTCGTTCACAAGCCAGGAATTGTCTCCGATGTCAGACAACGAGAAACAAGTACGAAGGTAACATCTTTTATTAATGAAGTTAGGATTTGATTGTGTTGACTGTGATTCTGCTTAGTCTTACATTCAGACAGGGAAATCATCAGACGAGAGATATTAAATTGCTAGTTTCAATGGAGATAACAGTAATAGTATTCAAGCTTAATAAATGGTCCCACGCAACTCGACGAGGAGGAATAAGGAACTAAGACTAAAGACACTTGTGTAGGTGTAGAGTCCACAGGTTAAAGAAGCAGCTGATAATAACAACAACAGCTCTTCTTAAAAGAAGCTGCCATCATCTAGCAACAGAGATTCTGGTAGTTTATCTGCTTTGACATAGCAATCCATCTCTCTTCGTCAATTACCTTCACCGATTCATTTCGCTAATGCTAATCTAAATGCCGATAAGAACCAAAGTAGTTTCACTGACATGCTGATCAATCACCCTCAAAGTAATGAGAATTACGCTAATAACCTTCAAGACAATAACTTAAATGCTAGAGAGTTAACTCAAGCTGAAGTGCTCTTTTACAAAGACGATGAAGATATCAAAAGCCTCACAAGACATAAATAGTCATAGCAGAGTGATGCATCGAATAACAACAGAAAAAGCTTAGCATCTCCTGCATCATCATAAAGCAACAACAGACAATAACAATAACCACAGCAACAGCAGCAGCAGATTGATCCACCCTCTTCCAACAAGAACTCCCTTGCGAATAATAAAAGTCCAACTCTATCTCCATCAAAATTCGTCAACAAATAGAGAATCTCTAAGCTTTCATTGCTGAAGGAAGACAATTTCTAATTTACCAATGAAAACACTCCCGCCACTGTTGAGGAAATCCTATCTAAGCATTCCTCCAACAGAATGCATGCTAAAAGAATCGGTGGGGTTACTTGTAACAGCAGAATGCTCGCGTGCTTCACTAAGAAAGTCATCGAAGAACTCAACAAGATGAGCAATGATAATACTACTAGTTCAGGTCGATTGAACATAGCTGATATTGAGAATTACGTAGTGAAGACAGAGTGCGAGCAGATAGCTGAGACATTCTTCAGTTAGTTCTTGGAGGATGCACAGACATTACTTACGAATGTAGCAGACACATCGATTTATCATATTCTCCTCGCTTTCCTTGTAAGATAAAGCAAATCAATGGCAAATATGAGTTGGATAATCTAACTTTTTATTATAATTTATAAGCAAATCCGAGAAAGCGCGCTGAGTAGGTTCTCTGAGTACTTCAAGCAATTAGATTTCAGGACAAATGATTTATTAAAGAGTTTCATCGGTGATCTGCGTGATCGTATGGATGAATTCAGCAAACATCTATGTGAACTGCATAGACAGTCGATTCAAGCTGCGAAGGAAACAAAACGAAAGGGGCTTCTTCCAGGCTATTTCAAAGCTGCTATGAAGGATGTACGGTATGGCATAGACAAAGGGAAGAAGGTGAAGATGATGATGAAGAAGAATAAGGGTAGTAATGAAACGAGCAATAGGCATAACTCACCAGGTGTCTTCGTGGATACAGAGATTACCACAGCAGATCAACGTTCAGAGAGATAATAACATTAGCAGTTGAAATGGAAAACTAACAATGAGTAGCAGTAGTAGTCTTATGGAAATCAGGAAACAAGAGAATAATATGGATTGGAGAAGGAATATTAAGAACTGCTGGAATAATAGGAAAAAGAGGATATGAATGAGAATCAAGAGGAAGGAAGTTGCGATGAGACTGATATCAATGATGATTGCTTAGGGAATATTGAGGAGAATTTGATAGAAGATTATGGGGATGACAATGACGATGATGACGATTCTAATTTGGATAGCAATAACCCATTGAATTCTAATTCTAGAATGTAAATGACATGCTAAGGTAAGGTATTTCACATTCTGAGCCCAATCTCTGCGAATAATAAGCGTCCCTAGAATCCCAACAGCTATCGACCAATCTAACCAAGAAATTTACAGCAGCTATTTCTGTCAAACGATGATGTCTGCTAGACTATTGAGAACGACATAGCGAACTATGAAACTGCTGGGCAAGAAGGGTAGTTGTAATATTAGTAGTTGTTTAACACACCCATGCGACAGAGAGCAAATGCTTAGTTGTTTTCATCCAAATCAATATTCTCAAATGGAATGGGAGATATCCTAATAGAGTCATAAGATATGATGCAGGGTGGGCTAGGAGAGTTAAAGAGTAAATAGTCATCACTACAGTCATCACAAGTTAAACTGAAGGAGTAGTAGTTGTAGTAGTCGATGGTATTATCATAATATTAATCACCTTCTTCATCTTCTGCTCTAGCTCCTCCTTAAACCATTATAATTAATAAATAAAACCCTTAGATTCCTTCGAATCAATTGGTGAATATTCCCTCTGCATTTAAGTCCACTTATATTGAATTATATCAAAATATCTCAGCTCCTGATGATCCCAAGGCTCTTATCAAAAGCCTCAACAATTTCAAGCAAAAGACGGCAACTAAAGAATAGTAAGTTCCTGTGAAAGAACAAGTAAAAGGAACAACTGCAACAGCAACAAGCACAAACGATGGTGACAAAGACGACAACGACGACGATGAGATCCTGAGTGAAGATGAATACAATCGCTTGGCATTCAAATAGAACTACATGATAGACTGCGTAGTTGATTCATTCAAATAATTCTCGGAACAGTACTTCAACGAACACAAAGAATTAAGCATGTCTGCAGCGATTTCTCAATACTAAATCTTCATTCAGAATTCCTACCCAAATGTTCTTGACAATTTCGCTGCTCGTTATGCGAAAGATCTCGAGAAACTGCTACAGCATTAGTAGCTTCTGCAATTCAACGGGAAGAAGCAGCTCAAGGATATTCTCTACCAAAGATCGCAGATACTCAAAGAATAAGTAAAAATATTTTTAATAGAATTAATTGCAGATTGCTATTGATTTGGTGATTGAATTTGATTTCTTTGACTTTGTTGGATAGACAATGTACTTGAACGGCTACATGAAGGGGCTTCACAAAGAGACAGCAAGCACCCGCAAATTGCTGGAATACAACTCCTTAGAATCGCAGCTCTACAAGTGAGAATTTTTAGATTTTTACTGTTTCCTTAATTGCTAGATTCAAGGGGGGAGAATATGACATAGTTTGATGTTTGTTTTATTATCTGCAGGTAAAAATACAAGTTGAATGTAGTGCTGAAGGAGAAAGACGAAGAGATCCGAAAGCTCGAAGAAGAGCTACACCGACTCAAAGATAAATGAAACAATACAGTTAAATCATTCGCATAACCCGCACCCGTAACCATAGTGCTTTCAAAGAGCATCATAGAGTGGTATTTTTCATATAATTTAGATTTGAAATAACCCACTTACAGCTGCTGCAACTCTTTTAAAATAATAACAAATTACACCTTCTCATAAATGCAAAATAGCTTCTCATCCAACAAAAACAAAAACAAAAAAGAATCTTCTTTCAAATCATATTTTTCTTAATAAACATGTATGTGTGTGCCTCTGCTTAATTACTCCCAATAATCAAATATTTGATGCTTTTCCTTCATTACTAAATTCATAACAAAATTGTATTATTATTATTCATATTACAATTGTACCAAAATAATATTAATTTGTCTGTGAATATGTGTGTGTGTGTTTTGACTATTATCTCTTTCTTTTTATGAACACTAACAGCTCTTAATAAGATTTACTTTCTTTTAATCCTTCCCTCCCTTTCCTAAAAAACAATACAAAACAGAAATCACAAAATATCAAAAAGCAATTATTTACCTACTTTTCCCTATTAACATTAGACATTCGAGAAGAGTAATTTAGCTAAGTTTCTCTCTCTCTCAATCCCTCCCTAGAGCTGCCTTTCTGTCTGTGGGGAGAAATAATTAAATATATCAATAGATCTAAAAGAAAAATATTTTTACCTTTACGAAACTTCTATTAAAACAAACCCAAGATATAGGATAATTACCCTTTGCTTAGGAATGATCAGACAGGTACTCAGTTCAGTATAGCCACAAAAAACACAGGGATTGTATTTAGTCTCCTAGTTCTTCAAGGTATCGTATGTTGAATAGCCAAAGCTACGTCTTCGCACATGTGTGC
>Ga0302271_10004520_pt1 | contig 11067 bp, 4 predicted proteins | sample III_Bog_N1_1_FD_198767 | JGI IMG/M metagenome (GOLD analysis project Ga0302271, IMG submission 198767) | Peat permafrost microbial communities from Stordalen Mire near Abisko, Sweden - III_Bog_N1_1 | ecosystem: Environmental > Terrestrial > Soil > Wetlands > Peat | place: Sweden: Abisko... | reverse complement strand
AATATATTTGTAAATCGAATCAATTTTACTTTTTTCAGTTAAGTAGCTTAATTCTTAGTCTGTTGTGGGAAAAAGGATTAGTTATTCGAAAGACTCTCAGTCTCTTCTGGGAATGAGAGAGAGAGAGATCAACTAACACATCTTAACTTTTCCCTGGCGATAAATTATTTCTTTAGATGATACTTTAATTGATTTTTAAAAAGTGATTTCAAATAAACCCTATCTTAATTCGACTATTAGAAAGTTTAATTTATATTTGAAGAAGAGCATAAGAAATGAGGAGAAACAACAACACAAAAATACATAAATTCATTAACAAATTCCTGCTTTTGTTAGCTCAAAAATGAAATAAATTAAGACATCAATTATGTTTAGGAGGAAAATGCAAAAATATTATTTAAACGATCAAATCTAACTTTGAATTACTATTTAAGTACCATTTCTTGTTAAGTTACGCGTTTTCCCAAAGAATCGTTACTTTCCAGCTGCATCCCTGAGAAATTACACAACGAAGGAAGCTGAAGTGAGTTTTTTTGCAATTTTATCAACATTATCATATAATTTCACATTTGTTTCATTCGGTTCAAGTGTCACTTCAAGCAGAGAAGCAACTGCCTCCAAATAAATTGCTTTGAATAACTCGTGAGATAAAACTATAAATTCATCGGTACTTCCTTAAATACATCCGTCTAAGACGTTTTCTTTGATTTTAGTCACAACTAAATTCGAAATTCTCAGCAATAAAAACAAAAGATTCACTTTTCGTAGCAATCTCCTTGAACCAGTAGCCAATTTCTGTGCTTGCTCGCATGATAAAAACACCAACATCTAAATTAACGAAAAGATACTCATATCCTTGACTTGCATGCTAGTGTCTTTAGCAAACATAGTGCCTCCATATGTTTCTCTCTTTTCTATTCGTTTTCTGGCTTCATCAGGGCGCATTATTAACGTCATTTTTTTGTTAGAAGACACAAACTTTCGATAAAGCAGTCGAACTTATTCCAATAAATCGACAATTTGTGGTTTAGAATCGTTGTAGGTTTCTTCGGAAAGTGCAAGAATCAATTATTTTTCCTTTCTCTGAATTGCAGTGAGTTTCTAAGGCCATAACGATTTTATGCACTCAAAGCAGCTTTACTCGCGAACTTATTGGCTAAGTTATTATCTTAATTCACTCCAATATTAAGTGTACTCAAATTTCCTAGGTTTTTACAAATCACAAAGAGCAGATTAATAACAGCAATAAAATTTACTTTAAAATTAAAAAGTTTAAAATATTTTTATTACTGATTTAACGCTGAAACAGTAGTATGAGGCAATTCTTCTTTTTAAGAAGATATCAGTTTTTCTAATTTTTTCTCTTCTCCTCCTTCAGTTTTCAATTTCGTCACACTGCTTAGCTCATGTTCTCTTCCTTTCTCTTCCACGGCTACTAAAAACTCATCTTTTCTCCCTCTCCTTCCATCCCTGATATCTTCATCTGAATTCATCAAAACTTCAATATTTTATTCTCTGATTTTGTCGTCTCCCTTTGCCACTTAGTAACATCCTAAAGCTCTTCCTTCGCTTCTGTTCAAATCAGCTCCAATGTCATTATCACTAAACGACTAAAAGTTCCTTCGAAACAGTCCAGCATTCGAGGATGTTTACGGTTCTTTTCTTTCAGAATACTCTATTACTTCCGGCATTTCTTCATGATCCTGAGGGATGTTTCTTAAATCTCCAAAATTCTTCATTGCAGAATGCAGTTTTATTGTCTCTGCTGAGTTAATGCTGTTTTCGTGACTACTATCTTTAATTCCTTTTATTCGTGCGTCTCCTTGTTGTTTTTTCTAAACAGACATGGGCTCTATTGTTTGCTGTGAACCATCATTGTTATTAATGTTAATATTTTCGTTCTGGATAGGATTTAATACAGAGGTGTTAATAACACTTTCAATATTTTTATTCTCTTATTTCATTGTTTCTGCTATTATTATTGGATTAAATTGTTAATTCGTTTTTAATTCTGTGCTTTTATCACTATTTTCCACTTTGCTGCTAGTTTTATCAAGAGATGTTTTATTTTTATGCTAGCTAAGATCGTCATGCTAATAAGCATTAGAAGTCCCATCTTAAATTGGATTGTTCTTCATTCTTTTGTGCGCTTCTCTTTTCGGTGATTAGAATGAATATTCCTCCGAAAATTATTATTTTTATTAGCTGTTTACTTCTTTGTTTGCAGTTTCTTTTCCCCCTTCTTGACTTTTCCTAAAAGAGGACAGCTATTTATCGCGAGATTAACATATCACTTCATCCTAATTTACTGATTTTGAAGAACCTTTCTAAGGAACAACTCTGATTTCATCTTTTTCCTTAGAATCTAAAAAATCGTCATCATTTTCTATTTCTAAAATTTAAATTTATTAATGTTCCCCTTAGCTATCATCTTGTTCAGTTGTTTGTGTTTTCTCGTTGTCAAATGCACTCACTATTTCTTGTAGTTTTCCATCGTTCTTGTTTGAATTCTCTTGCAATAGGATTACATTACTATTTTTAGTTGTTTATTCGTCTTTCAGCGGTTGCTAACTTTTTTGGGAAAAAGAATTAAAATTGATTTGATTTCTTTGATTTGCTTTTGTCTAATTAGCATGAGCACTCTGCATGATTTCTTCATCCTAGCAATCCGAAAACATTCCTGAACTCTAAGTTCCTAGATTCTTTGGACTCAAGAGGGAACTCAAATAATTGTGATTCACACTTTAGAGATTAATAATGTCTCTAGGTGCAAGGTCGATTTCTTACTCTGCACTTTCCACGAATAAAGTGCTTCTCTTACGCCATCCTTTCTTCGCTTGAAATGCTTATCGAGCTTTCGTAGCCTTAGAGATTGAATTTGAATTGTCTTCTGAGATTTTAAATTGATAAGAAGATTCAGGAATAATTTATTTACTGGATGGATTAATTTTATCTTTTTAAGGAGATTATTAGCACATTAAAGGATCAGGCTATCTGCTGGATTTAGCACGTGAAGGTGCTTCAGTGATTTATTCCTTGTTAGTACTATTTTTCCTTTCAACAATATGCTCTTGGCTGGAGTTTTTGGCTAACCGCATAGGGTTATTTGGGCTGTAGTTGTCTTCTTCGCTGGCATAGTTACTGAAAGGTTAATGAGAATGTCTTGAAGGTTCAAGATTCGGATCTTAAATTGCTTTTAGCTAAGCTATGATCTTAGAAGATTTATTAGGAGTATTAGTATTACTAAGTGGTTTGAGGGAATCACGAGTTTGTTCATTGTTAGATTTTGAAGATACCGAATAGAGTCTTCGTTTGTGCACAAATTTCATAGAATCATTCTTTTTATCTATGTTTTGGATTGGTTCATCGAGTTTATTAGCCTCATTGTAAATCTAAGAAATCTTGTGAGACTAATTGTTTCTTCCGAAAATCTGATTTTCATGACTAGATATCAAGGTATTTTAGTGAATTCCTCCCTATTCAGACACAGGAGAAGCAGGGGCATCCTCCATTTGAGACATGGAATAAGGCGAATGACAAGGAAAGAGTCCAGCTTTTTTATTTTAAAAAGTGTATTATTTCTGTGAGGAATCTTCTTGTTTCTCTCTCTCTACTTCTTCTGTCTTTCAGTGCGATTTCCAAAAAGCTGGGGGAGGGGGAGAGAGAGGGTATTTTTTTATATTTACGTAGAAAAGACAAGAAAATAATATTTCATCAAAACTAAGATAAATCAACTTGTCAGCCATTATTTTAGGTAATTCTAGCCAATCAATAAACCCAAAAGAAGGGAGATGATTAAGAAAAGCCAGTGAGAGCTGAGAAGTACAAGCTAAGTGTGCAAAAGAATCAAAGAAAAACACCTGAAATATAAGTTTTTTTAAACTCTTTAAAAAAAAATCTGCGCAAGGCAATTATTAGAGTGACAGAAGAGTCTTACAGTTCCTTCAGAGCACATGAAGGGATATTTAATTATTTTCAGTGGCAACAAAACACTTTGGGAAGCTTTAAAGAATATTATTCAAATTATTTATTATCATTTTACGCAATAGAAAGAAAGAGTAAGCTAATTTATAAATTTGACATAATTTCATTTTCAAAACAACAAATGGTCTATTAGCTACTTTAAACTCCAACAACTAGCATCTAGCTTTAGAATACAAAAGATTCAAGTCAAAACAGTCAAGTTCTGTCCAAACAATCAGACATTTTTGGAATAAACTAACCTTAATTCCAATCCAAATCAATTTTTCACCTGAAATATTAAAAAGACCTTGAGAAGCCTCCATTATATTATTCGATAAGAGTATCTTCCCCAGTTGAGTTAATTCGATAAAAAAAAGGTCATTATCGAATAGGTTTTTGATTACTTTTATATAAAAGATAATTTACATCGAATAGGTTTTCGATTATTTTTATAAAAAACAAATATAAAATTAAGGAATATATTCACTTGAATAATTATCATCTTGAATGCTATTATTTTTAATTGGTTTTAGATTTTAAAAATACATATCAATTTTTTTCTTGCTTTTTAGACAAATAATAAAAGTAGTCATTTTCTCAGGAGTGTTCTTAGGTAAGTCAGTACATAAAAATATAAAATTCTTTAGTTAATTGAAAAAAAAAGAAAATTGCAATTAAAAACAAATTCTGGAATTTGTTCTTATTTTCATTCATAATTTATCTATTATCTAACAATCTTTGATTGAAGTCAATTAACTTATTTTTGGAGCCATTTGGAAAATATATAAAATACAATTAAAATAAATCTCAGTTTCATTACTAAAACTAAGAACTTTTTACTTAATAAATAATCTTTGCACTTTTGTCCTTGCTATTCTTTGATCTATCTCTCTTAAAACAACGAATTAATAAAGAAAAGATAAATAAGGGAGATTAATGATAGATGGGTTTTTTGTGATTATTTTTTTAATTGTTCTTAAATTCAGAAGAAACAAATTACTTTCAATCTTTTAGTAGATTCACTTGAGTGAAGTATAGAACGATACAGAGATATTAGATATCAAGATAGAAAGGATAAAGAGACTTACATTGCCCATAAAAAGATACTTTTACAAGATGAATTTTTCAACTGAAGAGCTAGAGTGTGATATTGCGATTATTGGAGGAGGCTACACTACTCTCTTATTCCTTGTGGAAGCTCTTCGAAATGGATAGTAAAATTTACATTAATGCAACTTAAGAATCTTAGCTTTTCCTTTGAATTAACAGATTTGTTGCTAATTATTTGTATTCTGTTAGGTTGCTGCACTTATTGAAGGGAAAAGGATTGATGATTCTTGAGAAAGGAAGATATTTTGGAAGTGGCAAATTAGAATAATATCGTAATATGCTTAGAAAGAACATATTCTATTAGGATAGTTCTTATTTCCAAAGTTGGTACAAATCAATCTCTAATATTCATTTTTTATATTTTGCTGATCAGTTGTAAGTGGCTATTCATCAGCGCTAGATATATTACGCCTGATTCTCAAGGATCCATATTGCAGAAATCTCGTATTTAACTTCTACAAAAACATTTTTGAAGGATCGAAAAAATACAAATTTTTTGTTATTCTTTTTTCTTCTTGTGAAATAAAGGAAGTCTTTGATAAACGAGATGGCAATGGATTTAATAAAGCGAATATCGAACCGCACGAGATTGTACGAATGAATCCATTCTTATCCATTAATTTATTGTGATTTTATCTACTTTATTGTTTATCAAATAAAGAGTGGTTTTATATCTGAGTTTTACATATTTTGGGTTTTTTTGTAGAACCAGGTGATGAAAGAGCACGTGATTGTGAGCTTGAAAGAAGTACTTGAGACTAAAATCTACCGCGAGCTTTGCAAATATGGCACCAGATAGCCTCCTTTATCAGCAATGGGATATTTTTTGAGAATTATTGGTAACACAATATTAAGATTAATCAAGAATCTTAAGAACAATCTGATCTTCAGAGCATATCATGAAGTAATTTATCGAGCAAAAAGCAAGAATTCTTTTTAATGTTTCTGATATTTCTCTGCAGGTTTAGCAATGTAATGTTTAAATTGATGGCGGAATAAGTCTTAGTGTGAAGGTCAGTTAAAACTCCATACCTACTGAATAATAGACTCTTCTCAGTCCTCATCTTCAGCGACCTTAAGTGCTGAATCTTTTTAAGACTGTCAAATGCAAAGCGTTGCTTATTGCAGCAGGATCGCAGCCTAATTCAGCGAAAAGCATATAGAATAATGATTCAAATAGTTTATTTGATGTGAAAATAAAAAATATACCTAATTTTCACTCTGATTCTCTTCTTTCTGACGGTGGATATGATAGTGTTCTCCAAGGATTACAACAAGCAAGCACAGATTTCAACAAGAAAATCGCAATTCTAGGCGATCCTTTTTCTGCTTTTGCAAGTGCTCATCTTTTACTGAATGGACCGTAAATCTACAGTGACTCTGAGAATGACTCAAACTTAAGAAGTAATGGAAACTCTCCACGTTGCTTCAGTTAAAGAGCTCCAATATATGACAGTGAAGATTCACTTAGTCCGTTCATTTAAAAGAGAATCTTAGATCACAATAGTAATCTTGAACCAGCATAGCCTTGTCCTGTGTGCTCAGAGTTTCAGAATTAGCAGGCCGCTTTGTCATCATCACAGTAGTAAAAACAATAGCCAACAAATAAGTTTACTGCCGTGACAGATCATGGAATTGGAGCAAGCTTATCAAATAGGCAAGGGAATCTATCTCGAAATAGTGAATTGTCCTAATTATATGCATATAAAAACAAAACAAAAAACCCAAAAGAGCATTTTAATGCTTTGACAGATTTCACAGGATAACTCCATCGACAAAATGATCTAAATCTTTCTCAACATACACCAGCACCGTATTATTAGTATTATAACAAACCATAAGAGAGAAAAACAGGACTTAGTCAAGTAGGTATGAGTGTTGTTAATAAAAATTATTTGTCGTAAAGTTAAAATAATTCTCCTATCTCTAATAACTCTACAAAAATTAGTGATTCTAGTAGTCTACTCAACTATGGCAGTAAACTCGCTGGAGTGGGTCAAAATAAGTATTTTTCTCAGCATCTTCCTTTTGTTCCCCCTCTTCACATGAATCTGCAAATCGAGAAATAACCTCTTCTTCATGAATGTTTATGCCTAGGTACCATAAAACCGTACCCCTTCAAAACTAAAAGAAACTATGATAACCCTAAATAGTATGCATAAAATGGTATCTAAGATCTAGAAATATGCATTGTTATTATTGGCAACAAACCAATTCAGATTTGCGAGTCTGTAGGAGATATCAATTAACATGAATAAGAATTGAGAAATCATAAAAGGATTTAAGATTCTGACAAAAAAGTAGCTAACTATTAAGGCGTCAGTGGGTAAGACTAAGGGGTTTAAAGCCTCAAAGGAGATCTCAAAAATCTTTATTTAAATGTAAAACGCCAAATATTAAACTTTTTAGAATTCTTCCAAAAGGTATTTTATCCCTTGTTATTGTTGTTAAAACACAGATGAAGCAAGGGGGAGAGAATAAGATAAAACTGATTTAAACAACCGATTCTTCAGAGATTGCTTAGATCTTGAATTCAAGTGTTGCCTTCGTTAATGCAGCAGGATATACTTGCAGAGAAATAAATTTAAGAGGTGTGCATGGAGAAATAATTTAGGTTCAAAAAGATTCCCTTGGATAGTTAAAAGTAAACAATAGAAAAAAGGATAATATTTATTCTTCGGTAGGGGTGGCTATTATTGGAGTCTTGATTCATTTTTTCTTTTTAAGACTGACTCCAAGAGCAGACTCATAGCCTCAAATCAGCCCTTGAATAATATTTTCGGATTGAGAACTTAATCTCTGGAGAAGTAAAAAATATGCTTGAATTATTATTTATTTATTTTTTTTGGTTGATTTTTCTCCTCAAATTGATATTTTTCTGAGTTTGACTTGTATGCATTCATATTTCTTTGAATTTAGAGATGGAAAGGAGAAATTCAATTAAATAATTGATGCCCTGAAGAAGTTAGATAAACTCTCAGATTCTCTCTTAGGAGATCAAGAAGAAATTCCTAAATCAGATCATGTTGGATAGCCTCAGCAAATTGATTATTCTTCAGCGAAGTATGATAAATACACTTCATTTTTCTTAGCAATTTGTTGTTATTGGACAATTATTTTTTTTGTGCGGGGTTTGAAGTGTGATGAGTTTCTTCAAATCGAATGACTAGCAGCTTGCAGGGATAGATTCACTCAAAATTCAAATGGTTAAAGCTAAGTAAACAAATCTTTTGATCTATTGTAGTGATGATTGTATTTAAGAGTTTAATAACATATTTTTTGATCCAAATAGAATTGGTTTGAATTTCAAAGGAGTTGATTCATATCTTTTCTCGAAGTCTGAAAAGAAGAGGCATTCAAAAGATTGAATATTTTAATATTGTTTATCTAAATATTTACATATTTCTTTTAAAAATCTTATTCTTTCTTTATTATTTTATCTTGCATGCTATTACTTTACGTGCTTTTCTTGTGCTTGTTCCTGCTAACTGAGATTACATAAGTTAACATGCTAATATAAAAAATATTATCTACTGAGATACACTTTTTTGAGCTATTAGCTTTGAAGATTCTAAAAAATGTTGATTTAAGTGAGATGATGACCACATTAGCCTAACATTTCAGTGTAAATATGATGCAATTGTACTCAATTCAGTGAGACTGTAAAGTTAAATAAACCATGATCAGGCACTCAGTAGGATTTGACAGTGTAAAATCTGACAAATAATTCCAGCAAGTGGATTGAAATTTACTTAAGGCGGGGAGGTATTCAGTCAATGTTTTCCAAAAAACGAAAGAAAGAAATTTTAATTGGAAAAACAAAAAGGGTGTTGAATAAGATCTATCTTTTTTTGAGAGACAGGCATGGTTTAAGAGGAAACATCTCCTGTTTCCTCTATTGCAGACAGCAAATCTGAATTTACGAGTTTAGATGTATTGTAAAGTATTCTTTTTTAGCAATCAAATATTGGATATTCATTAAAAAATAATTTTCTCATTTATGGCACTTTAAAAATAAACAGAAAATATGTCGAATTAATGACGCTCATCATTCTTGTCGGAGTCAACATGAAAGAGAAGATAAAATATGAGAAAAAGCATGGAACATCCAAATAGACTGATTAATTCAAAATTAGCTTTTATGAATGCATCCTGTAATATGGAATAGGTAGATATAAATTGCGATTTAGTTTCCTCATTTGACCTTCTTTTAACAATATTTTTTTTTTTGCATAAAAGCGAGAGTGCTATCCTTGGTGTTACTTCTAATCCTTCCAAGCATATTTTCTGAGCCATTGAGAGATGTCATAAGGATACTGCTCTTCCTGATTCCTTGCTTTCTATGGAATGCTGCGTTTACTTAAGTCCTCATGTTCTTTTGCACATTGTACTTTCAAGGATTGGGAGGTGATTGGTAGAAGTGCTTTGTGATATCCTTCGATTTCTCTTCGAAGCTAATATACTGTATGTTCACAGTGTCAGCTATTGATGGGTTACTTCGATAGGATTTTCCTTACTTCTACTCGAATTCTCTCCTAATCGTTTCAGCATTTCTAGCAATCACGATTTCATCACTCCTTTTCTTTGCGATTAATATTACCTAAATGGTATGGCAATATTCCTCTTAAATTGGGATTTAGAAAGAGTATTTTTTGAAAAATTTTAGTTGTTACTCAAATAAATTCGTAATCATGAATTGTAAAACAATAATTTAAAAGTTATAAAATATGAAGGGTTTTTCTTTTTGTTTGTTTTTGTCAGATAACTGGTTTGAGTGACTATGAAAACATGATAGAGCTCGTCAAGGTCAAAAATAAAGTAAAGTCATCTTCTCTTTTTTCTTTTGAGGGAATCAATTCAGCTTTTCATATGAATTCCTCTTTGAAAGCAAATGCTAAATTGATTGTTATTCTTTTTTTTTTACAGACACAACAGTTCGCAATAGTGATTGGAATCTGCTATTTGTGTCGTATCTTAATATTTTGCATCTTTGCATTTGAGATCCGTGCTGGCACTGACATCGATGATTCCTGGATGCTCGCATTAGTGAGACAAATTAAATAAAATACTACTAACCATATGTTTTAAACTTTTTCAAGAATTTATTCCTTATTTTTTTCTGAATTTTTGCACAACAAGGACATTTAAATTTTCGAAGTTGTCTCCTATTCATTCTCTCTGCATCATCATATTGATGTAGGATAAGGTAATGAAGTTAACAATTATATTTTTTAGTATGATTACATCCTTAATTATCTTTTTGTTATTTGGATAAAATTAAACTCAGATTAGAGAGAATAGCATTCCCTAGAGATGTAAAATTACATACCGACACCTCTTCTACTAAGTGAAAATGGTTCAGAGCCTTGACAAATCTATTTCTGAAATGCATTTTAAAAATGGGGGAATTGCTCCTTAAAAATTTTCTTCAACCTCTCTTTCTCTTACCAAGAACTTTAATCTCTCTAATAAGTTGGTTCCTTTCTTTAAATATTTTTTGTAAAAATCACAGAGCATTTTCTCTGTGTGTTATTTGTTTGTAGCTTTTCTTATTTGTAGGTATTTTCAGTGGCAAAATCATAAAAAATAATAAATTAAAAATATTATCACTTAATAAATAGTAGAACGGCTTATTTGCTTCCAACAAAGAAACAAAATGAATACCAGAATGAATAAAATAAAGATTTGAGTGGTGATAAACTGCTTATTTTAAATTGATTGGAGAAAAAGAATCAAAAATAAGCATTTATGGTGCTTTTAAGATAATTGAAATTAAATCTAGGCTCTTTCTAACAATACTTCTTTAACCTAAAATATTTCTGCAATTTCAGCTAATTAAGTGAAAATATTTGTGGAGATTAACTTGAAAAGATCAGCGGATTTCGATTGTGATATCTTTATTTGAGATTTTGAGAGCCATTATTTTTTCTTAGAACAAAACGATATTTTTCTCTTCAATTTTCTTCCATCTGTAATAAATGAGAATCAAATCAA
>Ga0302271_10004519_pt1 | contig 11070 bp, 10 predicted proteins | sample III_Bog_N1_1_FD_198767 | JGI IMG/M metagenome (GOLD analysis project Ga0302271, IMG submission 198767) | Peat permafrost microbial communities from Stordalen Mire near Abisko, Sweden - III_Bog_N1_1 | ecosystem: Environmental > Terrestrial > Soil > Wetlands > Peat | place: Sweden: Abisko... | reverse complement strand
TCCAATACCTAAAACCTCTACTTGATGTCATATTTCTCATAAACTTCTGGATTCTAATGAGAAAAAAAATATTACCACAAATAAGTATTTTAATTGCCATAAAAAGCACATATTAAATAATATTTCATTGCACAATTGAAATTATTTCCCTAGTTTAGTTAAACTTGAACTATTAGTTCATTGTTTAGTACCCTCTTTATCTTTTCTCTTTTTCAAACTATCATTAATTCCTTTCTTACTTCTAAGTCCTTGACGAGCCCTCTAAATATTTTCATAAGAGTCAACACTAGATTCTAATCTTGAGTTGGTGATATTTCTTTGCAATTGTGTCTTAGATATTTCAATGCCGGATCGACTATCCAATTGAAGAGCATGTCAACTTCAGCGATGTCTTCGTCATGGAAAGTCGAAGGCAATGTTTTCTTCCAAGATTGGTAAAGTGGTTTCCATCCCATAGAGGATGGTTCCATGTAGATCATACCGCATCTTGACACTGTAGCAGGTGAAGCTGCAGCTAAATCCATAGGCTCAAACATCATATTCATGCTTTTACTCATAGCGATAATCTCACCTGAATTCAAACATAATTTCTTATTGTCATCAAGCACAGTGTTCATGTTTTCAATCCAGACTGCGTCCACTGGACCATCGAAGATCAACCACTTTTAGATTCAAAAATAAACAAATCAAATTTATAATTGAACTTTTGAAATTCTAATTTACTTTTCTATCATCATTTTCTTATTTGCAGAACGATCTAAATTTCACTGCAAGCACTCCGTCACTCCATTCATGTGAGACTTCATCAGCAAATCCGTAGAGTTAGTTCATTGTGATAGATTTAGGGTTGATTGTGGTGATTTAGACTTTATTTTCACCCATTTGCTTTCTCTCGCACAGCAATGAAAGTGCACCAGCCAATACCTTAATCGCAGCCGTTTTCCCAGAGAATGGCAAACCTACAACCATAAGTCCATGTCGAACGAGGATCATTTCGTAGAGTTAGATAATCTTTTCGATGAAATATGGAACTTTCTGGAGATTCAATTTTTTTAGAGTCACGTCAATGCAATCATACATGTTATCATAGTCGATTTCGGGGAGAGAAATACCAGGAAAGAGATCGCTTGTTATGCCTTTGAAAAGTGGGAGATCAAATGCAAGGAATTTAGCTAGATTTACATCGCTAATCGCACGAAGCATCAAGATACTTTCATTCTCGGTAACGTACTTTCTTTTGAGATTACCAGCTGCAGTCAGTACAGACTTTACAGCTCTCATACCTTTCAAAATAATTCATAAAAAATAGCATAACATTTTTCTCAATTAATTGGTTTTTAAAAAATAAAAATACCATAATCGTAGTGGTCTTAAGACGACAGCTATTCAGAGCACAACTTATACGTTGTGACAATTTTCCTTGCTAAATTTCTAGCATCAGAGAATCCAAATGAATAGAGACATATTTCTGAGATCATAGCATAATCAGGCACCATCATAGCTACTGATCTAAAGAGTGCTTTGAGATTATCTGGGAGTTCAGATCTTCCAGCGTATCCTGGATTCATTGTGATGAATGCATTACAAGTTGGTTTTAATCTAATTATTGCATCTTCAAAGAAGAATTCTTTCTTTCCTTCTGCTCTCGCTAGCTGAATTGTCAACATCTACTGCGCTACGACAGAGAGCACTTCCAAATCAATACGATTGAATTCATCAAAACAACTCCATGCTCCACTGCTAGCTAGTCCCTTAAAGAACTTCCCCATAGCTTTATAATCTAGCCCATCACTGCAGTTGAACACAACACATTATCTTGCTAAAGCCTTTGCTAGATCCTTTACTGTCTCTGTCTTACCAGTACCTAATTTGAGTTTTAAAAAAAATTAAAAATCTTAAATAAATAGTTTTTTTTACCAGCAGGTCCTTCAGGAGCTCCTCCATAATTAAGATGAATAGCTCCGCATAGCGTCCTGTAACAGCGATCCGTTAGAGGCGTAATAACAAGCCTTGATGAGTTTCCTAAGTATTCATAGTTATAATCACACACTGCATTGATGATTTTCACTACAGTATCATTTTCTTCCCAGTAATATCGAAGCTAAGCTTGCCATTCGAAATCTGAAATCTTCTCGACTTTCTTCTCAGCGAGTTATGCAATGCAATCTCTGTTATGCACGTCTAGAACGATAAGAGCTTCAATTGTACATCTATCTAATGCTGAAATGTCAGAACGGACTAAATTCACGATCTCCTCTAAACCTTCAGAACACTTCTGCGAGAACTACAAAGCACCTTAGTTTCCATTTTCATTCAAACTATCTTCAGCTTGAGAAGTCCAAAAAGTCATGTTTACACTGAGAACAGCCATACCACAGCGATTTAATACCCATTAACCTCGGGTCATTCCTACAAACTCATTAAATGATATGGATGTGGCACTGTGAATACTTTCAACCATACGCTCTTCTACCCACATCAGCCATTCATCGACATTTCCTCTAGCTAAAACTGTGTCCACCTATTGATTTACCAGATAGAACAATAATAAGCAAACATATTTTTCATGCCAAAACAGGATTTCTCGCATTTTATCAATTATTTTTGAGAAAAAAAATAATTTACAATCGTAAGGAATTCTACATATTCTCCTTCCGAGGAGTACATGCCGTGAATTTTCTTTTCATTATCAATTTTCAACTTTTATATGCCTTCAAAACACTTCTTTAAATGAGGCTACACTCTCATCGGATCTTTTGTCTCAGAAAGTATTTCCAGAAGTTCGTCATTTGATAAAAAGTAAAATCTAGGGAAATTTGAACGTTTTCCTTCTAAATAGCTGTTCAATCCTTTTTAAACTTTCTCTAGTTTAAGGTGTGCTTCCTTGAGTATCTCAAGCATCCTTCGATCTTTCGTGAATTCTAAAACCTTAGGGTCTTTACATACTTTACCCATGACTTAATTACGCCAGTCAAAATCAACTTTTCTGAAATCTTCCCCTTCAGTTGGCAAATGCTTTGTGATATCTGGAGAGGTGAACACTGGTTCAAGATACAACCACACTGATTAAACCTTCACGAAGTAGTCGAATAATTGCTGAGTGTAACTTAACCAATCTTCCCATTCTGCAATTTTATCCTCGAAGATTTTAGCATAAGGTGATCCTTTCATTGTCATTGTCTTGACGCTTTGGTCATCTAAAATCGTTTGAGATTCATCCACACTTGAGCCTGCTACGATAAACGTGCCTGTGTCTTTCCAGGGTTTTAGCTCAGTTAAAATTTCTGCCCATTCTTCTTGCATCTTGAGGGAAAAAAATGAAATGTTAAAAATATTCTCTTTATTCAAATGTTAAAAAAGCTACCTTATCCAATATCTTTTCGATGCCGAATTCCTTAGTTGCCGAATCAGAAACTTCCTCCAATTTAGCATATTTATCTTCTAAATTCATACCAATGAACCTGCTTAGAGTCTCTTTTTTATTTGGATCCACTTTGAAACCAACGAGATTACCGATTTCTTCCCAATGTCTTTCTTTAAGACCTTTATTTGAGAAAACCCGAATCAACAGTTAGTGTCTCTAGAATTCTTTCATATCTTCAAGAACAGACTAAGCAAGTTCTGCAGAGTTAGCCATATTCTTGGTTCTCTAGAATAGCAACCTCAGTTTGTTGGCTGTGCTGAACATAAATTTCACTTCCTTTTCGATTTCTTCAGGATCAAGTAAAAATACCGATTTATTCTTTTTCCACAAATCGATTTTCTCACTTTTGTCTCGAATCAAAAACCATAGATCCTAGTAAGGCTTGAGGTTATTTTCAGCTTCTTGCAATCTTGGGAATTCCGTCTGACTCCAGCCAACCAGATCTTCTCTTATGTTTATCTCTTGCATCTGAATAAACAGAAAATAGTGAAATTTGAGTTATAAAAATGCTAAAAAATGTAAAATAAAATTATTTACTTCCGCCATATATTCTTTGAGAGTGAATGCATGCCCTTCTATTGTCTTGCATGCTTCTTCTTTGGCGTATTCGGAAGTATAAGTAGCATTAAGTGCTTCGATTTTCACGAATAAATCATCAATATTAGCTTCAAATTCATCTCTTTTTCTCTTAAGTCTCGATTCCAACTCTTCCTTTTCTTTCTGGAGTCTATTTTCTTCTTGCTCGACAACATTCATGAGATTGCAAACAAGTGTCGCTGTCAGATAAACCTGTTTGATATCTTCCTCCGAGAAATGATGTACAGTGGAATAAAGTAGATTAAACCACTATTTCACATCTGCAAAATCGCTAACAATTCTCTTATGATCAGTTTTTTTAATTCTCTCAATGGTGACTTCAAGTTCCTTCATTTTTTCATAATTCTCAGCTTTACTCTTGATGAAATCTTGCAATCCTGTTATTTCTTTCGCAATCTCCGCATTGGATGCCAGTAAATATCCATGGATACTCGCCTACAACATTTAAACTATTTCCTGACAAATATTTAAGTATAATTTCTTCACTTCGACACCGTCTACAAGAACCATGGTTGTTCTAACACTAAATGGAATCTCTTAAGATATCTCCTCATATAATTTCTTGTATTCTGAGGTTTTGGTTACATATTCATCTCTTTTCCTCTCAGTTTTGCACCACTGCTCTACACTAGATTTCTCCTCTAACAGATAAGCATACTAATTGTAAATGTTAAGAACTTCAACAACATTCTTCAAATTCCTATCTAAAATCTCCCAGACCTCATCCTTAACCGTCACAAATATCTCATCGTCTTTAGGAACAGGCCATAAGGATTTTATGACACTCCTTGCGATGGTATTCTCAGGTCTTGGAAATCCTTATGTGGCGAGAACAATATCATCAATGATTTTTAGAATTTCCTTCTAAATGCTTTCATACAGATCATCTGCAAACTGAATCCTCCCATCCTCTGCTACGAGCTTGACATGCAAGAAGACATCTTCGATTTGATTTTCATAATCTTTCTCCCTTTCGATAATTTCTTTGGGGGTTAAGAGTTTATCTTTCTTGAATCGCTAAAAGAATTCTCTGTAAAGCTCAAGCGAATCCGACACAAGCTGTCTGATTTGATTCGACATCAGTGTAGCATTTGAGTTGAAAAACAGAATTGCTTGACGCTGGGAACAAAATCAAAAATATATTTTAGAAAAGTTGAAGAAAATTTTTTAAATATTCTCAAGTTAACTCATTAATTCGTTCATACCTTGTTTCGATTCATGCAATTCAACTCTTCTTGGTAGATATCAATAACATCTTTGTGCCACTCTGAAACTAAATGATTCTTTACTTCCGTTATGTTCTTTGTCTTTTGGTTCAAGAAAAAAAAAATAGATTTGTTCAAAATACTTGATTTCAAACCAGTTTTTATCCATATTTTAAGACAAACTAAATGTTGCTTTTCTTCAACTTACTTGTATCTCCAGGAAGTTCTGAATTGACATGGTTGAATCCTTTTTCGTTGGAAGTACTAAAAAATGCATTTTCTCATATCTTTTCCAGAGTTACATGAGTTTGAGTGTCGCTGATGAATTCACAACTAGATTTTAAATAACTTCTTCTTTAGCTGCATTTATATTCTCTTTCCACTCTTCGTTAGGCTCTATCCCTTTATAGAAATTTAATCCATAGTCTACTACACTGTGATAAGTCTCCATAATCCCCACTCTGAACATCTCAGTGCTGTCCTTAAGCACATAATCTAAAATTGATTTACGTACAGAATCATAATAGTCCTTGTTGATTTCGTTCAGCATTGCATTGATCATATTCTCCATGAAAGACCGCTCGACAAACTAAAGTGAATGGGGAATTAAATCAAGGATGTCTGTAATCCAATAGTTGTTGATGGCTGCAATAAATTCAATAGGAATCTCGTTTTGGATGTAAGCATTGTATCTGTTGTAACACACTCGTTTTGCTTGCATTTTCTAGTTCAACTCAGCTGATCTAACACCTTCAACCTTAAAAATAGCAAAAATAGTCATTTAAAGGTAATTAATAGAAGAAAACAAGGAAAAGAAACTGTTCTTTGTTGAGTACGACATAAGAGAGTTCTTCTTAGAATGTTGCTAGGGATTGCAGTAGCTCGGCATTTGCTGTGAATTACACGGACGAATTGAACAGTTTCATGATTTAAATCCCTTTAGTCTCATAATCAAAGTAAAGTTTAGAAGCTGTTGGTGTGTAATTGGATGCTATCCTTGCACTGACAGATAGATTATGCTTCTAAGCTGACAAGGGAGATGCCAGAGTTCTCGAGAAACGATCAAGGATAGGTGGGAATCTGATTCCAGAATTTAAAGGTTTCGAGAAGGTTGAATCGATTAGATGACTTGCTTTTCCAGCTAGTTTTGAGAAATCCTTGAAAAAATATTCGGAAAAAAGAAGAACAAAAATAGGTAATTTTCAAGGAGTAATTATCAAAAGATATTCATACAAAACCCCCCCAAAAATGAATGAAATAAAATGAAAATTAATTAAGAACCTGATTTTTGGAGAGAGGATCAGTGCCTGCTGCGAGAAGTTCAGGAGCGATTTGGATCTAGTTTTGCTGATATCTTCTAGTTGGTGAATTAGCTTATTTGTCTTTATCTTGGAAAAATTATCGAGATTATCTTGAATTACTGAGTCTCGTGGTTTTCTTCATACTTGCGCTGCTCGGACTTTACGAATAACTAGAGCTACTCAACTAACTTGCTGCAAGATAACTTTCCTCAATAACGGAATCTCCTCGATCATTTTTGAGACTTATCTGCTATAGTTTGATATCTTTTCTGGATTCACTTTTCATTGAAAGTTAAAGTGGAGAGCTGCTATTGCTCAAAGATTCTAATGGAGTGATCTATGAAGGTATTTTCTTGATCTCAGCTTATGTATTGCCACTGAACTTATAAAATGACTCACTCATAAATGAAGGTTTATTTAGTAGACTAGTTGGTTAGGAAAGAGTCTTTTTGATTTGCAACAAAGACCGCACAGTCTATCTTCCTTTAGTTAAGACTCCACGTTTAGCTGGAAGATAACTCTCCAAGCTTAATGTTCTCTGGAAGCAACTTAATTTACCAAACTCTCCTAAATCCGCCTCAACGCTGCTACCATTTTCACAGAGAATCTGATGGTAAAATAGTTTAGAAAAAAACAAGAATTTTTAAGGAAATCAGAAAGATCTTTTTTGATCATAAAATGAAGAAGAAGCCAAAAAACGATAATAGAGCTTTTAAATGTATTTTGCTTGGGAACTAGCAAAAAAGTACTGGAATTAGAAATCTAAAAAGATTGCTTAAATTGCAAAAAATGATAAAGAGACATTTAATTGATTTTTAAAAAAAGAAAGAAAAATCAAAAAAGAATGATTTAAATGTTACATCAAGAACTTCAATAAATAGTGTCTCGATACAAGGTCTAAGGATCATCTTATTCAAATGTGGAGCGAGCTTATGAATCGAGGAATAGTTGATTTTAATTGGTGGGAAGTTGGAAGTATCAAATTCACCCTAAATTTTTCAAACAAGCAAATGAGATTTAAATAAAAAACACAGAGATGTTGAAAGTAGAACTACCGAATAAACAAAGAATTTTTTTGCTTTTTTGGATTCTCTCGCCAACATTTCATTTTTTTACACGATACTTTAGGCTGCGGGAAGCAAGAACATTCTCGCTGAAGAAGAAAGTTATCGTTCTTGGGCTCTTACTTGGCCCGTTGCTAGGAGTTTCATCTACAATTTTATTGTAGGATATGTTGCCTATGTTTTACATAATCATTGTTAGACCAACGCATTAAACAAGGAGGTAGTTAACTCTCATTTAAATAGAATGTTTACCGAAGTTTGGTACTGCAATTGTTCGTTCCAAATCAAGTTAGCTCTTACACCATCTTGAAATAAACAGAAAAAGAAAAACAAAGAAAAGTTAGATTGATTTTGTTCAACTCAAAAAAGAAAGAAAAGGATTTTTGTTAAAGTCAAATCAAGATAACAATAGAGTAAAAAGAAAAGAGATATCTTACCTTGTGAACGCAATCCAGATGTCAAAGAGCAAATCTGGTTATATCTCAGCTTTCTCAACTCCTTCTTATCCCGTAAGTCTCGCAGAGCATCTCTGAAACAGTTATGAGAGCTAGAAATGATTGATACTTAACTCACTCATTTTCTATGTTTTCCTCCTTTTTTTTTGAGTTCAACTCTTTCCTGTTATGTTCTTCCTTCTTTCAAGAGTTCTTTTAAAATTAAGGATTTCTTTATTTATCTTTGTTTGCTTATTTTTTCAACAAATCGTTTGAAATTAGTTCTACTTCTACACTCCAACTTATAATAATGAGGACAGTGACTCCCCCCTTAATTAATTGAATTCATAGCATCTCAGTACTTCTCCTTTTCCATTTGAATCTTTAGTCTCAAATTGAGCAAGAGTTTATTTTTAATTTTTGATTCTCCCACAAAGAGAAACTCAACTGATTATTGATTTAATATTATTATCTTTTGCAGATAAGCGCATGCATAATTCATTTGGAGATAATTTTTTCAATATGGTTTTCCTCTGCCTTAATTCAGTTTTTAAATATATAATTTTCATTTTTTTTTCTTCTTTTTTCTAAAACGGAAAATATATGAGTCACACAAAGACGATTAGAAAGTGCTTTATTTCAGGTTACACCGTGGAAATGATCAAATAAATGTAAGATTATTAATTTCATGTGAAGAGAGAGAAAACGAGTTTGTCTCCCAAGGTCACATTCAATTATCACTTGATTCACTTTCTAACAAGAAATATCCTTAATCTGAGAAGGTTTTCCTTAGGTTTCTATGATGTAGAAACAAATTTCTCTATTTTTGCAAGCAAATTGGACTCTTTAAGAAAATGAGTAAGAATAGTATTGCCAAATATCTTCACTTAGTTTTTTAGTTTCCTTCCATTTCCTAATAACCCTTCGGATTCAAGGAAAATATATTAATTTTCTTGTCTTTGATGCAGATAAAATCGTAAACAGTAAGAGGAAGAATTAAGCCTCCCCATAGCAATCATCGTTATTTAGATCATCAATCTATTTCAGTAAGTTAAATACAAATCTTTAATTACAATTTATCATCTTCACTCATCTTTCTCTTACATATTTTTCATCTCTCGAATCTTTATTAATAAGCTGCTGCAAAATGCGATGTGACAGAGGGAGATTTAGAATCTATCAAGGTTTGAGAAAGGCATCTAAATTAATTCAGTTTACATAAACTAAAACTGAACTTGAATGAGTTATTGATAAAATAGTGCGAAAGCTGACCATCGTAATAACGCCACTACACAAACAGACTTTTAGATGCTGTAAGTGATGCTTCAGCAACATATTTTGAAAGAATGTGGAGGAGACCATGAAATATTGAAGAAAAGAAAGAAGAAAAAACCTTAATTTCAAACGCCTCTAGGGATGGATGGAGCTTACAAAAATTAGAAATTAGCTCTGATTTGAATATTTTACGATTGTGCAGAAAATTTTTAATGTTACAAATTTTGAATTGAAGAGTATTTAATAGCTAATTCGTGAATTTACTATTTTAATCGCCTGTTTAAATTCAAATCAACAAAGAAAATAAATGTAATTGTAGATATTTTAAAAATAACTCTCTTCTTTTTAACTCTGATACTTGAAATAAACCAGCAAAAAAAAAACTTGGCAAACCTCTCAAATCAAAAGTTTTTAGACTTTTTAAAAAAATTATCTCATCCTTAATAATAATTTTTTGCATTCAGAAATTCTCAAAGTGATATTTTTTAATAAACTAACTGGTATGATTTAGAACAAAACCTTTTTTTTGTAATGTTATAGCCGAATTCATTGTAAGATAATTTTGATATAACCCACTCAACTTAATAGGTTTTGATTAAATGCTTTTGAATTCAATTATTAACTTGCTTTCATCAGATATTAAGTAAAAACTGCAAAATTATTAAGCAGAATAATTGTAATAATAGAATTTGTAAAAATAATATTGAAAACACAAAAGAAAAATGTGTTTTTGTTTATCAATTTTTATCATTTTCTTATAAATTCTCTGAAAAACTCGATCCTTAAGTTTGTTTGAACGATTTCCACAAACACAAATAAATACAGTTCTAAAAATTAAGCTATTTTTCACTTTGTAAATCGATAGCAGCCTTTGATCTTTTTCTTTTATCCCCCATTCAAGAGCGATCGTTGAAAACTGCAATTTTTTTCTTCTTATGGATAACTAAAAGCTGAGAAAACATATTATTGCAGCAGCAAAGCTTCATGAAATCGATAAACACTAAGTGAGTGTCTTTATTTCTAACTCTGCTTGTTTATAACCAGGTTTCAGCTTCAAAAGTCAGAAAAAATTCAAAAGCTTTTCCATACTTCTCATGTAAGATTAACTTTTACAGAGATTTATTATTGAAAGGTAGTTTCTTGAAATAGCTCTTAACAAATTTTATGGTTAGCTCTAGATTACTTTGAGAAGAATTGAAGAAATCAGACAGCAAATCGTTGTTTTTAATATCGAGGAGATAGGTAAAAAATGCTTTGATTACATTTTTTGCAATGTTATTTTTGTAGAGTGTTCCAAACCGATTAAGTAATTCATATTTCTCTACAAGTTCCTTGTTTTATTCGATAGAGGAATTCTCATTTAAATTGAATTTTAAGGTATTTTTTGGAATGGAGAATCTTTCAATTGAATGAGATATTTCAGTTTTCATCTGAGGTTGGATATTTTTTAATAAATTAATTGTTTCTTTATCTTGACATATCATATCATATCTCTCTGTCTTCTAATTGATTTTTAAAATTTCTTTAAGAATTATTATTTTCTTATCTTAATATTATTTTTAAGTATGATAAACTACAAAGAATTAAAAACTTAAAAAAATCATTTTTTTTTAAACAAACGGTATCTTATTAATAGATCAGAATGGAAAAGAGTAAGATTATTCATCCCATGAATAGTATATATATATATTTTGCTTGGAATAATTTGAATAGCTTATCTTATTCGAGTGGATTAAAGCGATTGTGTGGCAAAATTAATTAATAAATTCT
>Ga0302271_10004511_pt1 | contig 11087 bp, 11 predicted proteins | sample III_Bog_N1_1_FD_198767 | JGI IMG/M metagenome (GOLD analysis project Ga0302271, IMG submission 198767) | Peat permafrost microbial communities from Stordalen Mire near Abisko, Sweden - III_Bog_N1_1 | ecosystem: Environmental > Terrestrial > Soil > Wetlands > Peat | place: Sweden: Abisko... | reverse complement strand
ATTGGGATAGTAAAACACCACATCGATGAATCTATAATAAATGCAGTTTCATATTAAAGATACAAAAAGAAAGAAAATTAGATTGTTTTCTTGGGGATAGAAGTAGTACTTTCTACTCAAGAAAGAACATAAAGAATTGGAAGGAAAAACAAACAAACAAATAATTATTTTTAATTAAGAGAATGATAATTTTGTCTGTTCAAATTATTTTTAGATTCCACTTGTATCTCGCTGATCGTGATTAAAGCAATTTGAAAGACAAAAGTAGAAAAATAGTTAAGAAGCTAAGCATCTTTTAATTATGTTTTTGTTTTTGTATCCAAATTTGAATACGTGTCTTTAAACAAATCAGAAATAATTCTGGAGTTTTGGGAAGAAATAGAATAAAATTCAACAATGAGCATTCAAAAGAAAAACAACTAATTGAGCTTTTCGTAATATCTGAATTTATAATAAATGAAAAATTAATCAAAAATGTTTAGTTCTAAACATGGAAAGAGGAAAATAAATTGGTACTATTATGAAGAAATAAATTCTAAAAATCAATCTACTTAAGGTAGTAAGAGTAATCGATATCTTTCGATATTACACGACAAATATTATTTTGAGGTGAAAAGAAGAAAACTAAGTTTGATCATACAGTTTTGTGCTTTGATTGTTCAGTTGAATAGTAGGAATTTAAAGGTGGGGTTTTAGAGAAAATGATGGAATTGATTTTTGAATAAAAAATGATTTGCGAAGAATCTTGAGTCGAAAGGCTTTTTGATTGAAAGTTAAGGAGGATTAGTAGATGATGCGTGTCAAAAAGAGAGCAGATTAAGAGAAAGCAGTTTAAATAAATAGATATATACTTTACATTTTGATAAAAAAAGATAAAGAAAACATGGAAGTCAAAGAAGTTGATACAGCTGCAGAGTCTCTTGAGCTAGAGAGCTACACCCGAGACAAGAGTAAGAAGCTACTCGAAGAGACCTTTCAAACAAAAGATAAGAAGGAATTTAATAGCTACTCTCAGGGATATTCATACCCTTTAAGATTTATCTTACTTCACTTTCTGAAAATGGTAAAGAAACTCAAAAAAGTAGAGCTTTCTGGAAGAAAGATTAGTGTCGAAGATCTCCCAGAGTTAGAAGAAAATGTTCGTGTAGAGTACACTGCATCCAAGATAAAGCCTAAGATAGAAGCTATGGATCCCGATAAAGTCACAGTGTTTTAATTTTTCAAAATGCTAGCATTTTCATTTAAAAAGAGCATATTCGGTTTAATGATCTACATAATGCTCGAGAACCTTACCAAATTGAGTAGTCCATTATGCACAGCGAAACTGATTTCATTAGTTAAAGATAAAGAATTTGAATCCGCTTTCTACTGGAGTTTAATTCTCATCATAACAAACTTCTTTGGGCTTACGTTAGGGCAGAATGCTTGGGCTAAGATACAAAGACTAAGCGCTCAATTTAGGCTAGGACTCATAAACTTGCTGTACGATAAAATTAGTAATTTATCTGCGTACTCTGTGAAAAAAGCAAATGTCGGCAAAATCATCAACATGATTTCTTCAGATTTCAACACCTTCGAATCCAAAGGCTGCTACATTTTTCATTCTCTGCTCGCACCGTTTACACTTACAGTAGCGTCGATTATGCTGTGTTTTAAGCTAGGCTGGGTAGGTCTATTAGCGATAGCTCTGCTTTTAGGGTTGTTTCCATTACAAAAAAGGATTGCAAAGAAAGCATCTGAATACACTAAAATGTAATCAAAGGATAGTGACATCAAAATCAAATTATTCACTGAAATGATGGAAGGAATACGAATCATTAAGATGTACGGATGGGAGAAGGCATTTAATCATATAATTTGTTCTTGGAGACACTCTGAAGTTAAATATATTTTAATAAATCAGACAATTATGTACATTGAGCACGCAATGTCATTAGTTGGTCCTCTCATAATAGCTCTTATTTGCTTCTTCATCATTGACTTGACATATCCTGATTATCTAGACACCGCCATTATTTTCTCCACAATCGAACTACTTAATCTCATTTCATTAACTATCATAAAGAATGTCGGTTTTGGGCTCAGTTTCATTTACGATTTCAAAGTTCTCTTGAATAGATACATGACTATTATGTCGATTGAAAACGTTCAAATGAAGAATGTCAATAGTCTCAGACCCAAAGAGACTTCATCTACTTCCCCGCCCTCTCCGGATGTGCTTGTCATGATGGAAAACTTTTCTGCTTACTGGCACACTGAAGATCTAGATCAGAGAACCCCCGTGCTGCAACATGTTAATTTCTCAGTTAAAAAAGGAGAAACTGTCTCTGTGATTGGCTCCATTGGAAGTGGGAAAACTACACTCCTTTTTGCTATTATGCAAGAGATTCCGAGATATTAGGGGAGCTTTTACTCTACCACACATTTATCCTATGCAGAGCAGGAGCCGTATATTTTGTAAGGCTCGATTAGAGATAATATTATGTTTGGGAAGGCTTTCGATGAGGAGTTTTACAGCAAAGTTGTTTCAGCTTGCTGCTTACTAGATGATTTTAAATAATTTGGCAAAGGCGATCTCACTATTGTAGGTAAGATAAAAATCTAAAAAACCTTATTTACTGATAATTTATCTATTTTTTAAGGTGAGAGAGGATCGAACTTGAGTGGAGGATAAAAAGCAAGAGTCTGCTTAGCTAGAGCAGTCTATGCCAACACTGATCTTTATCTACTTGACGATCCACTCTCCGCAGTTGATTCAAAGGTCGCCAAAAAAATATTCAAAAACGTAATTTAAGGCATGTTAAGAGACAAGGGTGTTGTGCTTGTAACGCACTAACTCAACTACGCCCTGAAATGCGAACGAATTGCAGTGTTCGATGATGGAGTTTTAGTTATTCAAGGGGATCCCAATGAAATAGATTTTAAGTCAACAAGTATATCTAAGTTTGTGGAGGCGAATAATTCTAAAGACAAGAAAGAACATGAAGAGGAAGATGAAGAAAACGGAGAAGGAGACTAAAAAGAGGAGAAAACTAAAGAAAAGGATAATGAAGAGGAAGAAAATGAGATCTAGAAAGATTTAGAGAATTTAAATCAGTTTGAATGTGTAGCTTAAAAAGAAGATACACTTTTGAAGAACGATGGCAAGAAGGAAGAAGATTATCCTGTCACAATGAAAACTTACTTAAATTTCCTAACTATCAATCCTTCACCCTGGATATTCTTGCTCGTATTATTCACCTTCATTATCTAGGAGTTCTTATTTACTGGATTCTACAAGACTCTCTCACTTTACGAGTTTGACTTAGTATTTTCTCAGTTCTATCCAGTAGCTTTCGGAGTAATCACTGGCTATTTCGTCTTCAAATTCACTTAATATTCGTTCATGTCCTACTTCGTCCTCTCAACAAACGAGAACATCACTACTAAGATGGTTACCAGCATATCTCTCGCAAAACCTGTAATTTTAGACGAAATACCCTCAGGATAAATTATCAATAAATTCTCAAATGACATCAATATATTGGATAAACAATTACCCGAAGCTAGTTTTACTTCATTAGAAGGAATTCTCCATTTCATCAATCTGATTGGGTCAGTTATCTCCATCAACAAGGTATTTCATTAGAATTTGATATTAATTTTCATTATGTAAAATAACTTTTTGTTTTAAAAGTTCTTCGCGATTCCTGGAGGAATCGAAGTCTATTTCTTCTACAAATGGTTCATGTACATCAAGCCTATTTTAATGCGAGCAAAGCAACTTGATTTGGAAAACAAAACACCTATCTTTCAATTCTTCTAGAGTTCTCTCAATGGCATTTTAATTATCAACATTTATCAGCAGAAGTAGCACTTTTAGAAACGAATGGCTACACTCATGAACAATAGTATCAAAACATACGATATTTTCTGGTTTGTGTCAAGGATCTTCAGTGTTTACATGCAATACATGGCGCTTGTGACATCTGCAATAGGAATTTTCATGGCTCTTGGGTTTAATTCTTCTGATCACGGTTAGTTCGGATAGGCACTTGCTTTCTTTTTGCTTTTAACGAACTTCTTGCATGTAACTCTTCGTGGAATCATCAATATGGACACGTTTATGACAAGCAGTGAGAGGGCATTTTCGATATTAAATCTCCCTAAAGAAGCTATTGACTTTTATATTGAAGAATCTTAGAATAAGGAGATCTAACAAAAAATACAAGAACCTACAAGAAAAAGAAGTCTATCCAGCGCAAGCAAGCAGATGGAGAACTACAATAAACTAGAAGATTCTTAATATCAAACTGAACATAATTCCTCTACAAATAGTAGATCCAATCACATTCAAATCGAAATAGAAAGTGTGCATAATGTAGAACTAAAAAAAAACACAGGATAACTTCATTTTGAAAATGTATTTATGCGATATAAAGAAGGGCTAGATTATGTGCTTAAAGGCATAACTTTTGACGCATTGCCCTTAGAAAGGATAGCAATTGTTGGCAGAACTGGTGCAGGTAAATCCTCGATTATTTAAGCTCTTTTCAGAATGAGTGAAATCGAAATATCTTCTGAGGAAGGTCCTTCGAGAATTATCTACAACTCCTAAGACACAAAGGACTTGCCTCTATAAAAGCTAAGGAAAAGTATCAGCATAATTCCTCAAACTCCTTTTGTTTTCAGTGGTTCTATCAGAAGAAACATCGATCCCTTAGAGGAATTCACAGATACAGATATTAACAGAGTTCTAGAGGAGACAGGATTGAATGATTTAATCGAAAAATTACCGAATGGTATCAATACTGATATGAGTGATTCTTAATCTGTTTTCTCGATGGGATAAAGGCAGCTAGTCTGCTTAGCAAGAGTCATGCTCAGAAACAATAAACTTATTGTACTCGATGAGGCCACAGCGAGTGTAGATATGGAAACGGACTAAATGATTCAAGATCTGATAAAAAATAAGTTCAAAAATTGCACAATAATTACAATTGCACATAGACTTAACACCATAGCGGACTATGATAAGGTTATTGTCTTAGAGGCTGGTAAAGTATTGGAGATGGATATTCCATTTAAGTTGCTGGCATTGGATGATGGAGATGAATAGATTACAAACAACACAAGCGCGTTTTCATAAATGGTATAAAACACTGGACCGAAGAATGCAGAGTAGATCTTCAATGTGAGCAAAGAGACATATTTAAAGAAACAGAAATACATTTGAAATTTGATTGTATTTGTGTTTTTGATGAAGTTCCTGCTGTAATTTGTATTGTAACGAGAAATATTTTGGCTTAAATCATTTAAGAATAATATTTGGTGATTAAAAAAAGGATTTTGCAATAAAAAATGATAGAAATTCTTGAAAGTAGATGCAACAACAGCAACAAGAATGGTTTGTAACATTTTAACTTTCGAAATTTAGATTTTAAACAAGATAGCCTAACCATCTATCACAATCTCTGAATCTCAGACTGTGACAGTAAGGTTGTCTTGATAAGATTCATCTCTGACATTCTAGACAGAAGGGACAATCTAGTTGAGGAAGTATTACTTGAGCTTCTCGAGAGTAGCAATTTGTTGATCTCTGCGAAAAAGAAAAGAATAATTAATTTATGAGAAAAATATTCAATAACTTAAAAGAAATAAGATAATAATATTTTACACTTAGCTTTTGATCTTAACGTAATCAGTCTCGTATGATGCGCAAGTATCATTAGTGGTTTGGAGTTGTCCTTAAAGAGTAGCAAGGAGACTTTAGACACTGCTGATGAGGTCAACGAGTTGAGCAAGACGAGCAGCGATCTAGTCAAGAGCGGCATTTTAATGGTCAATGGTATCCTTAGAGTTCTAAATGAGAACATTGAGATTGTCAATAGATTCGTTGAATTAGTTAACAGCTGAAGTGTGCTTGAATTCGTTATCAGATTGTTGATTTCTGAGTTCAGACAAAAGTTGTTGGATAAGGTTCACAATCTTGGCAAGTTTGCTTTGGTCAATTTCCTATGCTGAAGTAGCGAGTTCAGCGAGGACACTGAGGACTGGCTGGACAAGAGGAGAAGAAGTTGACTTAAGATGTTTCTCTAGAAGAGCGACGACATTTCCGAAACGAGCTTTGGATTAAAGGAATCCAGAAGGATTAACTTGAAGAGTTCCGAGAAGTTAAACTGCTTGTTCTGCGGCAGCAATAGCTTCAGAATAATCCTTAGCGGCAGCTTAGTAGCGCTCGTTTTCATCGGATTAGGCCTTTTGAGTGTTATCTAAGTTGGTTTCATTCTCTGAAAGGCTCTTTTTTTCTTACTCCAAACTGGCTTGGGTATCAGCTTGTTAACCCTCCAAAGTCTCCTATTCAGTCTCATAGGACTTCAAATCATTAGTAGCTTTCTCGATTTAACCAGTAAGTTAAGTTTATTGGTCACTGCACCAGCCTCTTTCACGAGAGATTTCATCATCATTGTGAGAAGATCTGCTCTAGAGAGTAGCAGAAATGGTGTTCAAGACTTCAGCAACAGCATTAAGTCTACCAGAATCAGAAGTTCCCATGTTCATTTCAACAAGAGCAGCAATCGATCTTCCGAAAGGATCCTCTTTGATCTAATATTAAAAAAAAGATAAATACACATGCTTTAGATATTAAAAAAATAAATTTCAGCGATTGTAAAGCTGTTTTAGTATCTCTCCACAAACCTGAAGGAAAGCGGCATTTTGGAAGACGGAAGTGGCTGAGGCGAGCACACAGAGTGATGCCAATACAAAGACTAAATTCTTCATGAATCAAGCGTTGCTTTTCTTTTATTTTTTGTGTTTTTCGTTTTATTTATTTATTTTTCCTTTGTTTGTTCTCCCCAACAGAGTTTTTGTTTTTTAATTGCAAGGTTAGTTTCCCCATTCAAATTTGCAAGGAAAGTTCTATTTTGAAGAGAAGAGGACTCCCACCAAATAAGGATAGGGTTATTACTATCACTTAACATGAGAGGCCTTAAATATAGTCTGTTTAGCCGTTTTAGAGCAGCTTTTCTTATTAAAAAAACGGAGATCTCAACATTTCCCCTTCATCTCATATTTTTGTAAACCAATGAAAGAATACCTCTACTAACTATGTAATACCTCACCAAAACAACCAACTCAATGAGCCAATAAAATGAAAGAAACGAGATCTCTTACAATCAGAGAATATTACAATAACGATGACACTCCTCCCTCTGTATTTTAGATCATTCTTGAAACCATGTTAATAGATAGATTTGTTCCCAAAAATAAAAAACGATCAGTTAATTGCTTTTAAGTATTTTTGAGCACCGAAAAAACTCCCTTTCTCCTTTCCGAAGAGATATAGGTTAAATGCAGGGGAAGGAAAAAGTAAATAATCATTAAATCAAAAAACAACAAAAATAAACTAAAAAAAATAATGAGAACTACCGCGATTTTCCTCCTCGCTTTGGTCTGCTTGAACGCTGTTTCAGCTGTCTCTCTCAGAAAGAGCTCTGAATCTGTTAAGACCTCCTTCGCCATTGAAAGACTCAGATTCGTACGTCTTTTGTTTTTACAATTTCCTATTCTTTAAATGGTTTCATTTTTATTAAATTCTATGAGAAATGTTTCTGAAAATCATTTTTTATTTTTAGATTGGCAAGAAGTCCCAAATGGCTCACGATATCGTCTCCGCTGTTGAACTCCACCTCTCCTCTGGTGGTAAGGTCGATGATGTCATCGCTCTCGTTGAGTCTGCTCTCGAAGATGTCTAAAAAAGAAGAGGTGCTCTTAACTCAGAGTACATCTAGTTGTAGGCTGATCTTAACGCCGTCATTGCTAAGGCTGAAGATGATCTCTCCAATGAGAACGCTAGACTCGTTGTTGTTAACAATGAAATCAACAGACTCGAAGTCGAACTCGAAGGTCTTGCTACTAAAATCGCTAACCTCGAATAAGAGCTCGCTGATCTTGATAACCGTGAAGAACTCGTCAACAAGGCTCGTGCCAACGATGTCACCACTTATGCTGCCAGAAAGCAAAGAGACGAGAACTCAATCAATGTCCTCGAATAGGTCATTAACAAGCTCAAGAATCTCCAAGCCAGAGGTAACTCTTTCCTTTAGGTCTCCCAAAAGGATATTGCCCGTGCTCTCAAGAGAATCCCCAAGAGCAACCCAATCCAAGCTCTCGTCTAGCTCTCTACCAAGTTCGACGCTGAAAAGCTCCAAAACGTTGTTGAGAAGCTCGCTTAAATCTAGAGCGCTATCTAGGCTTCTTACGCTGATGACAGAAACGGTGAGGACGAATCTCTCTAACACTACACCGCTTTGATTGCTGAAATCGCTTCCATCAGAAGCCAAAAGCAATAGGCCCTCGCTGATGCTAAGACCGAAGAAAGCAATGACTAGGTTGCCTTAGCCACCAACGAAAACGAGAAAGACTCCCTCTTGTAGCAAATCGACCTCAACACTGAGCTCCTCCACAAGACTCAAGCTTAACTCGCTGACGCCATCGCTTCTTATGATTCTAGACTCAAGGATGCTGATCAAGCTATTCAAGCTATCAAGGCTGCCATCGATATCCTCAATCAAAACAAGGATGACCTCTAGGCTCGTGAAGATACCGCCAACTACCTTAACGCCCCAACTGATGCTCCTGTTGTCCAAGATAATGGTGATGGTGGTGCTCAAGGTGACGATCCAACTGGTCAAGACGGTGAAGATACACAAATGCCGTGATTTCCCATCGAACACAATAAAATTACATTTCATGTATGTCGTTCTTTTCCTCAATAAAACACTTAAAGGCAGGAATAAATACTTTTTCTTAAACAATTAAAAAAGAGTATTTTAGTTAATAAAAAATGACTGATTAAAGGGAAATTACAATAGACTTTATCATTTAAACAACTTCTTTAATTATTTGATACATTAACCAAATAAAAAGAGAAGCAATAACTGCAAAAACAAAATGATAGCCAACAATTGTCGTCAAGTTAATATTTTCAAATTTTTTTGTAAAGTTAAGCGGTCTTCTATTAAAAATACCTAAAAATGTAGAAAGCTAGAAAAACAAGTAAACAGAATTGTAAAATGAAGCTGTCAGTAAAGATCTAAATATGAAATAATTCCATTTTGAAAGTAAGAAGTTTTTGAAGATTGGAGTTAGATGATTATTTTCAGCTCAAAAACATTAATTTATCCATAGAATTGATTTTATTTATTAAAAATAACAACTTAAAGAACAAAGGAGGCTATGAGGTGCTTCGTTTGAAATTTCAAACTCTCCCCCACTTCTTTGTTAGAAGTATTATTAATCAAGATTTTGAAAGATCTTGAAGGTTATCTACAATAAATATTTAATTCAATTTGAAGATAGAAAAAAGACAAATTGAAATCTAGCGAAGATACTGCAAATAAATGGATACTCTCCTAAGAAGGTAGGATAATTAAGTCATTTTCTCTCTCTGAGACATTTATTTCTTGAAGATTCCAGTCAGAGTTGAAGAGCAAGCTGAGCTAACGGACTACCAGCAATATGACAGAAGAAACAACACTCTTAAGAGCATTTAAATTCTTTGATCTGTAGAATTCTGGGTTCTTATCAAAGAGCGAGTTCTTCAGAGGACTAGCTAAGGTTGGAGTTGTTCCTGAAATTACGGTAAAAAAGTATTATTGTATTAACAAGCGTTAATGTCTAAAAATGCTGCTTTTTTCAGGAATCAGATTAGCTTTTCGAGTATTTTGCAGCAAATCAAGGAAACTCCATTGACTACAGAGACTTTATCTAACAAGTATTAGCAGTGATATCTGATCAGAGCAGATTGCAGTAGTCATAAGCAGGAAGAAACAACAAGGAGGAAACCTAATCGAAGTAAGCAAATCAATAGATTCTGTTGCGTCATATTGTTAATTTTTCTAAGCTTTTCAAGACAAAGTAATTCTCAACAGCAACAACAATAGAAGCAGCAAAATACAACAAGTCCTGCTATATTTAAGTAACTAAATAGGTTACAAATAGAATTTATATGTTTATTTAAAAGTTAGGAGCAATATTTCGAGAGAATCAGAAGAAAGTTAGCATAGAAAGGTGCTTCTGGGCTTCTTAGTTTCGCTCTTATGCTGAAAGTAAACTCTTAGTAATTGTAAAAAATATCTTTAAAATTGTGATAATTATTCCCTTAGAGCAGTGATCAATCTGGAAGGAAATAAATAACTTTTAATGCGTTGAATGGTGCGTTGAATGACTTTAACCTCAACGAAAGCATTAAGTCTGTGCAGAGTGTATTTGAATCTCTTGATAGCCAAGGTAGAGGCACGATTAACTATGAAGATATCTTGCAAAGAATTAAGGTAATTATTATATTATTTTAATATTTGAAAAATAAAAATGGTACTTTTTTTTAGATTCCTTTGAATGCTACAAGAAGAAGCGTTATTTCTCAAGTATTTAGCATTCTCGATAGGGCTAACATAGATCTTGTAAATACAGCTGTAGTTAAAAGTAGCTTCAATCCTTAGAATAACCCAGATGTACGCAGTGGGAAACGTAGTGAAGAAGATGTAAACGTGGAGTTTCGCAGTTCTTTCGAGAGTTACTTGGATTTGAGAGTAAAAGCAAATTCTGTCTAGCAGAGGAGAATTTATAATTTCTTGCATTTTAGGATATTAATGACGACAGGATGACTTAAGAGGACTTCTTAGATTATCAATCCTTTTTAAATCATTTGTGGGAGACAGATGAAGAATACAAGTAGTATATGTCTTCTGTTTGGCAACCTTAATCTAGGGTGCAATCTAAGAAATATGACTCACCGAATAGAAATGAATTCTCTCCCCCAACTATCAACAAACTAGGAGATTAACAGCCGATCCAAGCTGTGAGACAATTTGGTTCTTCTTCGTCTTATCAGCAAGAAAAGATATCTGCCACTAATTAGAGAAGCGGAGAGGATGATGATAGACAGTAGGCATTCACAAAAAATTAAAAAGGAGGAAATTAAGAAAACTACAATGATTAGGGCTCCTAATAATCCAGAAAAAGTGGACTGCCTTAATAGAAAAATTACTCAGAAATACCACGAAATAATCAAGATAATAGAGATCAATAATTTGATCGATAAT
>Ga0302271_10004509_pt1 | contig 11089 bp, 4 predicted proteins | sample III_Bog_N1_1_FD_198767 | JGI IMG/M metagenome (GOLD analysis project Ga0302271, IMG submission 198767) | Peat permafrost microbial communities from Stordalen Mire near Abisko, Sweden - III_Bog_N1_1 | ecosystem: Environmental > Terrestrial > Soil > Wetlands > Peat | place: Sweden: Abisko... | reverse complement strand
AACGATCAAAAATGAGAAAATTACTAATTTTGGTGGGAGGATTTGGGTTCAACCAAGCTATTCCCTATGTACTGGGAAATATATATTTCAAGGAGACTGTGATAAAAGGAGAGTGAAAAAATAAATAAACATAAAACATTATGTTTGATTCTAAATTAATACATTTTTCGAATAAGCGTTCTAATAAAAGATAGTTGTGTCAGGAAAAATACAAATAGATTTAATAAGCAATAATAAAATATTCAAATTAATTGAAAAAATAATTAGCGGATAACACACTAAAAGCGCATGATAAAGATGATCTGCTAAACTTAATATTGAATGAATTGAAGTGGTAGGGTTTGAAATGGTAACCACACAGAGACTTAAATTATCTGTGATCTTGAAAGGGATGATAGATAGATTAGGATTCTATTTATTATTTTCATTGAAAGAATAGTTATTATTTTTGTTGTTGTTGTTGTTGTTGTTATCGAGGGGTAACAAAGAGATGGCCCAAATAAGACCCCATGAATTTCTTCATCACGCAAACTGCGAATTATTTTTCTGTTTATTTACGAGATTTGTATTGAAAAATTCTTCGATTTAGCTACCCACATTAACACGAGGGATAGAGAAATTACAGTTACTGCTTTTGCTGTTACTGCTTGCCTTATCATGATCATTTAAATGGCTGTTTCCTTAACAATTATCAGTCAGTTGATTTTCAAAATCATTATCTGTCATTATCTGACTGCATTTAAGTTGTCTCTTTAGTATTTCATTTTATCTTTTGATTTTAAAATTATTAGCTTTGTTTAGAAGCTCTAAACTGCCTGCTTCATCTTAAAATTCATGTATTTTTTCAGTGGACTCATTACTGTCTTTGCCTTCGCTTCCGAGAGCACATATATTGTTCAGCTGAACGCTTGGAGAATTCATGTCAAAGCTGTCATCGAGGATTATCTGATCTGACGGGAAAAACCATGAAGAATCGTCTTTGCTGTTCTTGGTCTAGTGATAAATAATCTTTGGACGCTCTATTGCTCTTTTCTTGTTCTTGATCTTCATTTTCTTGAGTATCTGCCCAACCTGCCTTAAATCTTAATTTTAGTCAACTCTTTTGGTTTCCCTCTGATTAAATTATCTTATCATTCCTTGGATTTGAGTATGCATAACATGCTCCTAGAAGATCACTTTAGACTTATGGTAGTCCTCCTCTTCGTGCGATGATGCAGGTCGCTTGTCCATTGGTCTGTGCAAAAAATAATATTATTATCCGTTTACGCTCATGTCGTATCCGTCGTATTCTGCTTTAACAATCTCCCTAGGTTCAGTTTCCAAGAGATTCTCTACGTTGTCGGAGATCTTGATCTTTTTCCTTGGATCGGAGGCAGGTTCGTTCTCGTTAACTCTCTGTGATGATGATGATGATGATGATGATGATGATGATGATGATGATGATGATGATGATGATCCTGATGGTTGTGATCTCATTTGGCTTGAATGGTGGCTTAGTGGAGAATTTCCAAGTCTTTTACGATGCATGAAGGTGTCTGTTTAGGCATGAAAAAGGCTGTAGAGAAAAAGAGCATTCAAAGTATCATCGTTACCCTCGTCTTAAAAGATCTAAAGCTTCTCCATAAACTCCCTCTCACTCTCAATCTCTCTCACTAAAAGATTTTTGATTTTTTTCAAAATATTTGTTTTTTGCGATTTTTTTGATCAACCCGCAAAAAAATCCCACACTATCACTTTTTTCTCTCTCTTTTCTTTCGTTGCTTCTATCAATTCTTAGTTTTTTTTTGTTGATTATTTTCGCTGATTCAAAATCACATATTTGACAACAAATAAGACAATTTCTTAATAATTTATTATTGAGAAATGGATGTCGTTATTAAAAAAATTTTATTATCTTACTGAGCTTTTACTTACAAATTTGTATTATTATTATTATTATTATTATTATTATTATTATTATTATTATTATTATTATTATTATTATTATTATTATTATTATTATTATTATTATTATTATTATTATTGGATAATCTATGCACATTAATTCGAAAACAATAGTATCAAAAAATCAAAATGATGTTGAGTTTTCAATCACAATCAGCTGCACTCCTAAAAATAAATAAACTCATCACAACCAAAAACTACTTTCCTGCTTTCTGGATAGATATTATTTCTAAAATTTCATATTCAGTCAAACAATCCTTTTTACTCACTCATTAGAGTTATTCCTTGGCTAGGCTGGTAAGGAGCTGTTGTTGTTAATATGGTTAGAGCTATTCAATACTAATAGACTATTCGTATTTTTCGACATGATAATTTCTTTTAACTTCGACTATTCTTGCAAATCCGCATGGAAGATGGCCTTAAATGCTCTGGGTTATAAATTCAAAAACCAAAGGAAATTAATAATCAAACTGAAACAATTTTTGTGGCACCAAGTTTAAGATGATAATTTACTTGATTCCCTTTTTGAGATGCGCTGGTGGAATAGCAGTAGCCACAAATTACGTCGGGAATAAGTTATCTTACACTATCCTTATTCCTTCTTGTATTTTACTCGTTTCTGCTTTGAGAGTATTATTAACTTCTCTTTTGACTTCCATCAATTATTCTCGCTGTGCCTTCAACGCTGCAATGTTTTCTTCATGCCATTTGTCTTTTTCTTTCATTTCTTCTAGACGATACTCCTTCAATCTCTGCTATCTCTCCGTTTTCTCAGCCAACTCGATCGCTTTTAAGCTTCTTAATTCCTGCCGCATTCGAAAGGTGCTCTCCATTTCTTCTTTCCGTTTGGCTAGATTCTGTTGAATCTGAAGAAACTTTTCATTTAACCTGCTCGTTTTGTTTTAGGAATCTTTGGAAACAGTCCTTTGATTCTATATGAGTCTCTCAATCTTCTGCTGCTTGATTTTGTTTCGTTGCAGTTCTTCTTTTAGCTGGAATTGCTAGTGCTCTACGAAAAAACAAGAAATTAATGGGAAAGAAAACAAATGCATTTATTTTCCCCTTCGTTTCTTATTTATTTCTCTTACATTTTGCCATTGCTTCCTTTTCTTCGAGTTAGGCTACGTACACTGAGAACTAATTCCTCTCTTGTTACTTCACCCCTTCATAGCCTTCATAAAATCTTTGCTATTCTAATTCTAATTTCTCTTTAGCCCGCTGCTACTTTTCCTGTAACATTTGTCTATGCAGTTCCTCAGAGTAAGCTAGTTTAATGACTTGATGCTTGTAGAGCACTTACCGATCACTTAATTACCTTTGTAAAGAATCTGATTTATTCCGTTAATTTTTTTCCATTCTTTCTTCTCGTTCTCGTTTTCGTTCCTCGATGAGCTACCCCTATTATTCTACTTCTTTCTTTTAGTTTGAACGCCTTTTAAGGATAAAAATCATCATCATCAAAGTACATGATACCAAATTACAATTGTAAATACCCTTATTCGAGTCTCTTTAAAAGGAGTTCTTTTTCCTTCTGCTTGTATTCTTCATGATTGCGATTGAGTCCGCGGATCGATTGCAACTTCTCTTATGCTCGCTGTTTATCTAATTCTTTTTTCTTTAGCTTTTGCTCTTCCTGAATGATTTTGAATTCCTAAATTTTCTCTTCTTTTTTTTTCAATTCCAACAAGGATGCTTATCGCTTCAGATCTTCGTCATAGATCAATTTAGCTTCTTTCTATTTAGAGAGAGAAAGATAGTCAAGAATCAGAAAAGATACACTTAAATTCATGCAATAATCTCTCATCTCCCTCTTCTTTTACTTATTTTTGCAGTTTTGTCCTGTTGAACCGATTTATTTCCTTTTCCATATAGCTTTCAAACATTATGTCTCCTCCATCTTCTGAGCCTACCCCTCCAAGCTAGTATTCACTGCTACTGAGGATCTAACTGCCTTCGATAATATCAGGAGTGAATTAGCTTTATTTCAAGTATCGCAAAGTCTTCTCCATGCTCTCTTTCTACACTGCATATGGATCCCTAAGATAATTTCAAAAATGTTCACAAACTTCTTGGATATGTAATTGTGTACGTGCTGAATGATCTAAATTTGAGTAAAGATCCCGGACTTGATTGATTATTAGCTGTCTAACCCATGGCCTATTTCATAATCTGTTAGTTTTTTTGTCTAATACTTCCAACAGCTGAGAGCGTCTTTGATCCCATTGATGATTGCTATCCTTCTCTAAATTATAAAACAGTTGTAGTTCCAGCTGATCCTCTTCGGTATGGTAACTGTAGAACATTCAGATTATAGTGATGCCTACCGGAGAGCATGTACTCATTTGATCTAGAACCAGTTAGCTGTTCTCTCTCTCTTTTTAAAATTAATCTTCGTTTTTCTTAAATATCCCAAATATCCTCTTTTGAAAAGTAAAAAAAAGATGAGTGCTAAAATAGTAGATCGATCTTCATTTTGTTTAAATTATGAATGAGTATTTTTTAAACTGTACGTTTGAGTCTTTCAAGGTAGTGCTCATAACGTGTCTACTTGATTTTATCTGGTACGTTGATTCCTCCGAAATCATCGAGTTATCTGTGGACATGGATGATTGTGAAAACAAAAAAGATTTCAACAAAACAATGAAAATAACAGAATTTTCATATGAATTTCTTTTCCTTGCATGATGTCCGTCATTCATTACTTGTTTTATAGAGTAGTCGTAGCAATTCCTAGCTGCTTCATTGCTAAGGCAGTTCGTGGACTGTCCAATCGCAGTATCGTTTGTTTCCCTGTAGTTGGCTGAGTAAACACAAATTGATTATTGCTAGATGATCCAAACACGCTTTTTTGATTTTCTCCTGGGATCTTTATTTAAACACCAAGATTCGATGGTGAATGTTATAATTGAACTGAATGCTACTGTGTCTAAGAAACTCCTCTGGAGGTTGTGATGTTGTTGGCAGACTCACTCATGAGTAATCTGGACATTTTATGTGTTTTGGGTAGAAAAATAAGAAGAGCGTATTTATTATTCTTTTCCTATGGCTAATAATATTTTCTTTTGATTCACTCGATACCTGAATGCCCTGATTACAACTAACACATAACGACAATGAGATTGTATTGATTAATTAGCGAAAGTCTTGGAACAAAAAATCAGTTTTTTTATTTTCTTTAGCAATCACAAACAATGATAACATAAGCTTATTCATAGAAATAGCATAATAATTAAATGAGAATGTGATAGATTTGGGAAAGAAGAAAGGAAATAGAACGGAAAAATACTAATTTGATTGGTGAAACTGTTCAAAATCATTTACATGATTTGAGTTTGATTTTAATTGAATATTTTGGATTATTTTATTGTTTTTACTGTGTTAATAATATTATTTCTTCACTTTTCTTGATTAAATATGCTCAGTATTTGAAAAAGATTTATTAATATGAATAATACAGAAAATTAAGAATAAGATAGGAGCAGTTTTTTTAGAGAAATGTGTGAGGATTTTCTTGATGAAATATATTATGTCAAAAATCTAAGTCTTTAATTCATGTATTGTCTTTTGTTTTGAAAGAATGTATGATAGAAGCATGCATTAGTAGAATTATTAAGAAGAAATGGGAGATTATTTCTTTTATTATTAATTAATGCATGCTTTGTTTTGCCTTGAAAAATTCCACTTCTGTGAAAACGCAAAGTACAATATTATTATTTGATACCACAAAACATTGATATTCAAAGTGATAGTTCTCCCAACTAATAAAAGCAAAAAGATAGCCAATAAAACAATTAATATTGTGTTCTCCTTTTCGTTATTTTCATAGCCAATCTATCATCTCTTAGCTTTCTTTTCTCTCACACGGTATTCTCCCCCTCCTCCTTCTTCTTTCTTTCAGCATACAATGGGCTCTGAAGTATCTAAATCTGTTAGATCTTGTAGTTTTAATTCAACCCAAGTAGGTGATGATTCTCCCTCGTAAACTCAAGCTATCAGCTCAAGAAGGCTCTCCTCGCCAATGGAACACAGAGAAAGTGTTAAGAACTTCCAAGCAATCAACCCATTTTAAGAAGAAGCTAGCAGCACTAGACTTCGAACACCAATGTCTCTGTGCTTAATTGGTGATAAACAAACAGGGAAAACAACGCTCCTAAACCATCTCAAAGGCAAATCAGCTGCACCATCGTACCCTACACATTGTAAGACAAAATTAAATTAGATTATTTTGGAAAGAAGATTGGGTAGATTTAAGGTAATAAGGCAAAGACTAAAAGATTGTCTCTTAAGCCAAAAGAAAGAGTAGAAACAATAAGAACCAATATGAGTTCTCTTTAAAATCATAATATTTTTCAACTACTTTGATGTCATTTTCATAATAATAAGGTAAAAACTCATAGGAATTCCAATATTTAAAGGAAACAACATAATAAGGGGCAAAATGAAGGGAAATAGTTACTATCTTATCTCAGTTTTACTCATTAGAGAGAGGAGATTGGGAATGTTCATTTTTTCAAGTATCTCTGATATTCTTAATTTACATTACTGATTCAAGAAAGAATAAGGAGACAATCACACTAATCTCGATTTTCTTTTTTGAGTTAATTAATTTTATTTCCCCCGATCTCCCATTATTTTGCAGTTGTTTTTCTTATCTTCTGCTGCTTTCTTACTATCTTTTCTCTTTTGTAATACCCATCTTTTCTATGCTTTCACATTATCATTCTACTTTTCATGCCTTAAAGCTCCTCTACTTTTGTATTTAAAGTGTTTGCCATTTATTTATTGTTCTTTTTGCTATTTCTCACACAATTAGTCCCTGAACGCACCTTACTCAAGCGATAACTCCAAGAAACACCTTCTAAAACTCTGGTGATCTAAGAGACTGATTTTGAAACATTACGTTCCGTTCATGGAAAGGCAGTCTTGACAGCTTCATCTGGATGTTTGTTTGTAATATGCTACGATTAGAGGGTAAATATCAGAGATTAGATTAGAAAAATCGCGTGCTTAAGACCTAATCTCACAACCAAACCGTTTGTTGTTTTGATTAACAACAAATATTAATCTTCTCCTGTGAAAGATTCAGAATAAGTCAAAGCTGAAATTAAAGAAATCGCTGACTTATACTCGATTTCTCCGAAATGCTTTTCAGTCTTCAACCAAGAAGAAATAAATGATAGATTTCTAGAGGAATTGATAGCTGAAATCGAAGGAGATAACTGAAACTAAATGGTGGTAATAGAGCCATGATATCAAAAATACACTTATTGAAGGAGAACTAAGACACACACATATAAAAATACCCCCTAATTGATAATACTTCTACTTTCTTATTTCCTTACTATTATTCTCCTCCCCAACCCCTTTTTGCCTTTATTTCCCCTCTTATTACTTTATATTGTCATAATACTTTACTTACTTGCCTGTTGGGTTTATTTATTTTAATTTTTATTACTTTCATTTTACACTCAAAGGATCATTTTTCAAACTCATTGTGATTTTGAATTTTAAATCTCAAAAATACTCCTTGGCGGGAGAAATAAAAAGACCTAAGAATCTCGATTTAATTTAAAAAAAATCTACTAATGAATGCGCCTAAATCAACTTAGAGACTGACTATCAAAGACTCTACTCTTTTACTAGCTTAAACTGATTTTTCATTCACCGAATCTTAGATTAAATATTATTAATAAACAAGAACAAAATTAATATGTTTTTGAAATGATGATGACCTCCCTACATTTTAGAACTTAAAGATGATTTAGACTCGGATTTTCTTTGAATTTAACAATCAAGCTATCCTCATTCTTTTAGAAGGGAAAAAACAATTAATCTGAGAAAAGTAAAAAAAAAATTGCGCTTCTGGAAATAATATAATCAACTCATCTCCGCTCTCCCAGTAGAGGATTAGAGTGCTAGACTCTCGGGTTGTTAAGAAGTTATGAGGGAAGAATTTTCTTTATTTTCGAGAGAGGTCTTTTTTGGCAGATTGTTGTTGTTTAAGGATTTGAAAAGATACAACATAAATATTATGGGAATTATTTGTGTTTAATAGAGTAGATGCATTTGGTTGTTCTTTCATTCTATTAAAGCTTTTAGTGCCAAGATTAATAAAAGTTGCAATTACAATGGAATTTGATTTTCTCAAGGACTCTGCATCAAAACTAGAAATTTAGGTTGATATTGAAAATTTCAGGAATTTGACTGGAAGATTCCTAATTAAATATGATAACTGGAGTGAGGAGATTGATTGATGAGAGTTTTGAAATAAATTTAGCTATTTTTTCAGTGAATGTATTTTCCTGCCAGTCAAGCAAATTAATTTAAAGCAAAAAAATCAAAATACATTTAGGGATTTTTTAAGAAGCTCATTCTTCATTTAGAGAAAGAATAAATTCCCTCCACATATTTCAGATTTGGTAGATTTCGTAGGAAAAGTGGCATCAGAATTCCTTTTGAATTATTTGAAATAAATTATCAATCGAATCAATATGAAGGCGGACTTTGTAATATAAGATAGAAAGCTCTAGAACTAATAATTCAAAGATGGCATATTAAAAACATTAATGAGCACTATTTGCAGATTTTCTGTAAGATTAACAAATTTTAAAGAAGGGGATCGACTTAATATTATGACACACGCAATCTTTCTGGGGAGCAGATAAAGTTAAAAAGTTAGCTGAACGCTGTAACGAATTAGGTTTAATGCGTCTGATGATATTCGGGGGGAGACAGAGAGTAGTTCTGGAAGGAATGATGCAGCGAGTTAAAAGTAATAAAGAGTGTGAGTTTGGGCAGACACAGAATTAAAGAACTAAATTATCAAAAAAACACTAACAAAAAAAGGTAGAGATAAACAGAAGATATTAGTTGTAAAAATATCTAGCAAAATCTATTCGAAACTGAATATTAGAGGAGGACTTGAAAAAGGATAAAAAAGAAAATATGTTTGGGACATTCGACAGATCACGAGAGGGAGTGTACAACTGGAGTGGAACTAACTTGCTTGCTCAGCATAATCAAGTGTTTTCACCGACAACGGAAGAAGAAATAATCGATATTGTGAGTGCCCCTAATGCTAAGGTACGGATGATTGGAAGTGGTCTTTCTTATGAGCCACTCAACCGTGTTGAAGGAGACAACGCAGTTTTGTTGTCCCTTGAGAACTATCAGGGCTTGATAAGTGAAACAGAATCCACGGTAACTTACAAAGCTGGAACTGCATTGCAGACTGTGTTTGAGTATCTCATCAAACAAAACATGATGCTCCCTGCTTCTCCTGGAGTCATTGGTATCCAAACACTAGCTGGAGCCATTGCCACGGGAACTCACGGGTAAGGTTTGAAATAATCAACCCTCGGTGACACCCTGGAAAACCTCCGTGTTATCCTCAGTTCTGGTGAGGTCAAGGAGATCCACCGAGGAGATCCCAATTTCGGAGCATTCCTAATGCACTACGGATCGTTAGGTGTTGTCGTTGAAGTGACTTTGAGGAAGGTCCCCATGGAAATAATGACTTGCAAGAAAATTTCAACTTCCTTTGAGAATCTGTGTCGACTCTATGTGGACATGAATAAGCAATCGTAATATGTGAAAGCTTGGTGGTTCCCTGAGAGTGATGATGTGCATATCTGGGATGTCTCGAAGGCTTCCGAAGAAGAATGTGAAAAATATAATTAAAACAATAGAGTTTTAACGTAGATATCCTCTGAAATGGATGACTAACTCAACGAAGCAATTGACAATATTATGTAAAAGATGTCGCATGAAACATGCGATGAAAAGCAAGAAGGAAGGTAATTTGAGACAGTCATGCGATTCAAGAGTGTAACTAATGTCGTAGGAGATATCTATTAAGTGTTCTGCAAAGGAATCCCAGTGCCATAAATCAACTGTGAGATCGCTGTACCATTTGAGAGAACTGTAGAAGCTTTAAGAGCACTCAGTGTATGGTACAAGAAATCTCAGCATCACCCGCATTATCCGTTTATTCTTCGTTGTACTGGCTCTTCAGAAGCATATCTCTCGGGTGCATATGGTCGATAAGTCTGCTGGATAGGATTTTTAGTCTATTTAGCGAAGGATGGGTCGTTTATCTAAGGTAGTTTGGAGATGATGAGAGAGCTCTAGGAGATTCTCGCTGAATTCAATGGTATTCCTCATTTAGGGAAGCATTTCATCAAGGAACTCTTTGATTTCAATGCATTTTTACCAAAATTCAAGGAATTTAAATAAATTCGAAAATAACTAGACCCAAATGGTGTCTTCGAGAATGAATTCCTAAAAAACCTCTTCGACTGAGGACAACTTTTCAAATAAACAACTAGCTTTAAAGATTCTTTTGCTTTAATAAATAATTCAGAAATGCTTCTCTACCTTTATTAATTTAGCAAATACCTATTAAGAAGCTGTCAATATTAAAATAACAATAGATACTTACTTTTCAAGTCAGGCCCTGTTTCAGATATTTCGAAATAGTGTAAATATGTTTAGCCATTCCACCTCCTTTTTTCTCTCTTTAAATATGCATTCTTTTTGTTGTTTAAGAGGTTTTTTCCTCATTTATTGTAAAAAAAGTTTCTGAAAATCTTCCTGTTTATCTGCAATATTAAATTATCATATTTTCAGTATTTTCTTTAATCTGCTTTTTCAAACAGAATATCAATTATTCTCTATCCACAAAATATTCATAACTTTCAAAAGATAAGTTGAATAATCGTTGGATAGAGTAATTTAAAAGTTTGTTGATTGTTTCTGATATTGAATTGATTAAGTAAAAGATTTTTAATCTTCTAGATTAATATTCAACTCTTAGATTGAGTCATTTTCTCTTCTTTTTTTTTGAGATTTCATATTTTTTAATTATTATACTAATAATAAGTATCCAAACAAAATAACTGAGACATAAATTACTACTAAAATCAGACCATACCACAAGAAACTGTGGATGGGTTAAATACTTAGATGGATGGTGTACTTTAAAATTTCTGATCAGCCCTTTAGAAACAATTATCACAAAATAATAAAGATAAAGATTTATTAATTTGAGAGACAATGAATGCTCTGTGAGGTAATAAGATACAACGAAGAGGGGAGGATATTGGTAGAAAAGCGGAATTGTTTGTTTGAAATTAACAAACTAATC
>Ga0302271_10004508_pt1 | contig 11090 bp, 10 predicted proteins | sample III_Bog_N1_1_FD_198767 | JGI IMG/M metagenome (GOLD analysis project Ga0302271, IMG submission 198767) | Peat permafrost microbial communities from Stordalen Mire near Abisko, Sweden - III_Bog_N1_1 | ecosystem: Environmental > Terrestrial > Soil > Wetlands > Peat | place: Sweden: Abisko... | reverse complement strand
AAGGTAGAAGGTAGAAGGTGGAAGGTAGAAGGTAGAAGGTGAATTCGGGTAAGTTTTATCTACTGAGTATAACGCTTAAAACTCAACGATAATCGTAAAATATATTTTCGATGAAAAAAACCATTTTTATAATGTTGTTGTTGGCATTTGTGCTTACTGTAAAATCTCAACGGTATAAGAAATCTAATGTGAATACTTTTCAGGAGGGATGGTATGTTGGAGGTAACTGCGGACTAAACTTATATATAGCAGAAGGGAATAATTTTATAAATTCAAAAAATTTCCTTACATTTTCATTAAAAGATAATGGTGGGTTTATGGGGCGGGTTGAACTTGGTTACAACTTTACAGATGTTTTAGGTGTCCGTGGATTTCTGGGGAGATTTAATCATTCATGGCCCGATCCCCGCTACAAAAAGACGAATGGCGTTTATAGGATTGTATCGTTTGGTTCAGAAAATCTTACTGCTGATTTGATGCTGAATATGAGTAACCTGTTTGGAGACCCAAATCCCAAAAGACTTGTGTCTGTAAGTTCTTTCGGTGGAGTAGGATTGGCACATCGCGACAAAGCCAATTTCCCGAGTGATATAATGACTGGAATTTTGCGAGGTGGTTTGCAAGGTACTTATCATTGTACCCAAGACGTTGATTTTAATATGATTGTTGAGGGGAATTTTGTGAGCGACAATTTCAATGGAGTTATTGATACATTCCCGATTGACTTTTACCCGGCTGTGTCGGTAGGAATTACGTATCATTTACCTACATATCACGGGTATCGATATAGGTCTGGATACAGATATCGATATAGATAATGCTATAAAATGTAATGGCTTCAAATTCAATTATAAGTAATCGACATTATTAATTTATATGTTTGTTAAACTGATTTAATTTGATTAATCTCAAGATAATAGACTCTATCCCTAACCCTTTCTCCCAAGGTGAAAGGGGACACGGCGGCTCATATTACGAGGTTCAAGCTATTTTCTCACACTGCAAAAGTCCCTCTCCTTGGGAGATGGATTTAGGGGAAGGTCGAAATTAAGAAATATATCAATAATACTTATTTATTACTTATATGATTTTATAGTCCGGATTTACACTCGTAATTACAATCTCCAATATATAAAAATAATTTTTGCAACTAATCAATTAACTTCAAAATACTTTTCTTCTTCTTCTTCTTCTTCAATCTGAGTAAATCAAAAATATTATTATCTGTGTAAATGAATATAGCAATAGTAGGTACCGGTTATGTAGGTTTAGTATCAGGAGCCTGTTTCTCCGAGATGGGTGTAAATGTAACTTGTGTAGATGTAGATGCAAATAAGATTGAAAACATACAACAAGGTATTATTCCTATTTATGAACCTGGTCTCGAAGATATGGTTCATAAGAATATAATCAGTGGACGGTTACATTTTACAACTGATCTTACCGACTGTCTGCAGGATGTAGAAGTCGTTTTTAGTGCAGTAGGAACACCTCCCGATGAAGATGGAAGTGCCGATCTTCAGTATGTATTGGAAGTGGCGCGAACGATAGGAAGAAATATAACAAAGTGTCTAGGTAGTAGGTAGTTGAGTAAAAACCTTATTTTTTATCATCGAACCCTTAGTAGCACTGCTGACCCCCAACTATTAAACCTTATTTTTTAATTGGATAAGTTTCGATTGATAGATAAATACTTCACGCATCAAACCGTGAAAGATCCCGCCACGATAACTATGGGGGGCTATCGGGAGGTTGGACGCTACGAAGAACTACGGACTAAATTTGTAATTGGATTGCAAATCCTGATAATACATACAGTTGGGATTGCAATTACTCTCTTTGGTCGTTACCGTTGGTTTCCAACGACAACACACGTCTTTTATACATTTAATTAGTACATCCGGAAGGACGAGTGTTTGTACTTTTTGATCTTCCGACCACTACTGATTGCAAATCCCAACAACAAGCAATACCATTTGTACTATTAATAAATTTTCATATCCGGCAGGATGGGGGGTTAACTGTAATCACTCATTTTTTCTTTACCAATTAAAATTAAAAACTTTGTCTTCAGAAAATAATAAACGCATAGCGAAAAATACCTTGTTGTTATATTTCCGAATGTTCCTTACAATGGGAGTATCCTTGTATACATCCCGCATTGTATTGAATACATTAGGAGTTAGTGATTTTGGAATTTATAATGTAGTGGGAGGAGTAGTGATGATGTTTTCGTTTCTAAATTCTTCGATGTCTTCCGCTACGCAACGATTCTATTCTTTTGAATTGGGAAAAAAGGACTATGAACAACTGAAGAGGGTATTTACAATGAGTGTGAATATTCATGCCATTATTGCCGTAGTCATTTTTGTCTTGGCTGAAACAATTGGACTTTGGTTTTTAAATGCTAAGTTGGTTATTCCTGTTGAACGGCTTGTAGCAGCTAATTGGGTGTATCAATTATCCATCTTATCATTTATGTTTACCATTATGGGTGTACCCTATAATGCAATGTTAATTGCTCGAGAGCGAATGAATGTGTATGCTTATGTGAGTATTATAGAAGTGATTCTAAAACTTGCTATTGTATTTATGTTGGTTTACTTGGGATATGATAAATTGAAAATGTATGCTATTTTAGTTTTTGGTGTAGCAGTTGTAATATGGTTTATTTATAAGTCATATTGTAACCGTAAATTTTTAGAAACTAATTATAGTTTTTCATGGGATAAAGTATTGTATAAGACATTAATAAATTATGCCGGATGGAATTTGTTTGGAAACATTGCAAGTGTAGCCATGGGACAAGGAGTAAATATATTACTAAATCTATTTTTTGGTCCAATTGTAAATGCAGCAAGGGGTATAGCTTTTCAGGTAAACTCAGCTGTTAATGGTTTCGTTATCAATTTCCAAATGGCAATGAATCCACAAATAGTAAAATCGTACGCAGGGAATGATTTGGAATATATGCATCAATTGATTTACAAAGGTTCAAAATACTCTTTTTTTTTACTTTTTCTTCTTGTATTACCTATTTTGATTGAAACAGAACTAATACTACATTGGTGGTTGAAGATTGTACCAGCATATACAGCCTTGTTTTGTAGGTTAATTTTAATAAATACCTTGATTGATTGTATTTCGGGTACTTTAATGACTTCTGCACAGGCATCAGGAAAGATAAAAGTATATCAATCTGTAGTTGGTGGATTACTACTGTTCATACTCCCAATATCATACTTATTACTAAAATTGGGGTTGCCTCCGCAAACAACACTTTGTGTGAGTATTTCAATTTCAATCATTGCACTGTTTACCAGACTTATGATTATCCGCAATCTGATAAGTTTATCTATAAAAGAATTTTTAAAAAGTGTTTTAGTTCCTATATTGTTGGTTTCTGTACTATCCATTGTTTTTCCTTTCATAATTAAATTAAGTTTAAATCAAGAAATACTAAGATTTTTTTCTGTTTGTATTAGCTCTGTTATTTCTGTTACAATTACTATTTATTTTTTAGGATTAAAAAAAGAAGAACGTTTTTTTATGAAAAATAAAGTAAGGCTATTTACTATTAAAGTAAAAAATTATTTCAACTAATTTTTATTTCAAAATTACTAACTATTTTAAGTGATAGATATCAAATTAAATACAGATTGTTGTGGTTGTAATGCTTGTGTACAAATTTGTCCAAAGCAATGCATTGTAATGTTAGAGGATAATGAGGGTTTTCTGTATCCTAAAGTCGATTCATCCCTTTGTACAAATTGTGGATTGTGCGATAAAGTTTGTCCAGTAATTAATCAAGGCGATGAACGTAAGCCCTTGTCTGTTTATGCCGCAAAAAACAAAGATGAAAAAATTCGGAAAGAAAGTTCTTCCGGTGGAGTATTTACGCTTTTAGCAGAGCAAACGATTGTAGATGGGGGAGTTGTTTTTGGTGCCAGGTTCAATGATAAATGGGAAGTAATTCATGACTATGCCGAAACTATAGAAGGATTTGCTGCATTTAGGGGAAGTAAATATGTACAAAGTGTAATTGGTAAAAGCTATTTACAAGCAACTAATTTTCTGAAACAGGGTAGAAAAGTATTGTTTGCTGGTACGCCTTGCCAAATAACAGGACTTAAACATTTTTTGAGAAAAGATTACGAGAATCTCATAACTATAGATTTTATTTGCCATGGAGTTCCAAGTCCTAAAGTCTGGAGATTGTACTTGCAAAGTATTATAAGCACCAAGTGCAATGTTGGAAAGAAAACTGAATCAACTTCTCAAATCGAAGAAAACGCAATTACGGGTATATCGTTTAGAGATAAACAAACGGGTTGGAAAAAATATGGTTTTGTTGTCCGGAAGTCCGCATCTAAGGCGGACAAAAATATGGTTTTGTTGTCCGAAACAGTAGATGCAAACCTTTATATGAGGGGTTTCTTGAAAGATTTGTATTTGAGACCTTCTTGTCATGCTTGTCCAAGTAAATCGTCCAAGTCAGGCAGTGATATAACCATTGCAGATTTTTGGGGTATTGAAAAATTCTATCCTGAGTTTGATGATGATAAAGGGGTAAGTTTAGTATTTGTAAATACTAGCAAAGCCAGTGATGTATTTACTAAGCTACAGTTGGATAATTTTGCTATACCTTTTGAAACGGCAATAAGTTCTAATTCATCTTATTCAAATTCTGTTGCAATTCCAAATAACCGTAAAATGTTTTTTTGTGAATTAGAACTTAATAAGTGTGTGGATAAGACTATTCTAAAATATACAAATGAAAAGAAATATTCACGTCTTAAAACTTTTATTAAAAACACACTAATTCGGAATTAAAATGAAAATAGGAATATTGACTTTACAATTATATACCAATTATGGTGGAATATTACAAGCATATGCCTTACAAAATCATTTGAAAGAGATGGGCCATGATGTGTGGTTTATTGATAGAGAAATTAATTATAATTTGCCTTTATTGAAAGTCCCTTTGGTTCTTTCGAAAAGAATCACTAAAAAATATCTTTTCAATAATAAAAATGTTGATTTGTTTTTCGAAAGTAAATTAAAGAAAGAATCTGCAATTGCAACTAGAAAAACTAAATTATTTATAAATGATAAAATAAACCCAAAAATTACTATTGCTAATTTAAATAAATTATCTAAAAATTGTTTTGATGCAATTATTGTTGGAAGTGATCAGGTTTGGAGGCCAAGACATTTCATGCCTATAGAAAATGCATTTCTTTCATTTGCAAAAAAATGGAATATAATTCGGATTTCTTATGCTGCTTCATTTGGGAGTGATCAGTGGGAATATGATTGTAAACAGACAAGAAAATGTTCAAAACTTCTAAAACAATTTGATGCGGTTTCTTCAAGAGAAGATTCAGGTGTAAAAATGTGTAGTAAGTATTTTGGAGTTAATTCAATTCAGGTGTTAGATCCTACTATGTTATTAAAAAAAGAAAACTATATCGACTTGATTAAAAAAAATCAGTCACCTAAAAGTGTAGGAGATTTATTTATTTATATGTTAGATAGTGATCAACAAAAATTAGAAATGATCAATATAGTTGCAAAAAATTTAAATTATATACCTTTTTATAGTAGCACTGATAGTAATTTTGAACCTTTAGAAAAACGCATTGCCACCGAAGTAGAAATTTGGATTCGCTCTTTTTATGATGCTAAATATATATTAACAGATTCTTTTCATGGTTGTGTTTTTTCAATTTTATTTAATAAACCTTTTATTGTATTTGGAAATGAAATTAGAGGTCTTAGTAGATTTAATTCTTTATTAAAAATGTTTGATTTAGAAGATAGATTAATTATCAATAATAAAGACATTTTAGATATAATAAAAAAACCTATTATTTGGCAAAAGGTTAATGGTATATTAGAAGATGAAAAAAATAAATCAATAAAATTTTTAATAAATAGTTTGACTTCAAAACAGAAAATACATGTATAAATATACTAGAATAAAATCATTTTTTACAACTGAAAAACATTTTGGTTTTCAGGTTGCCTTCTGGACAGTTTTATATCCTAACAGAATCCTGAAAAGATATACAGATTTAGGTATACTGATAAAACACAGGATAATAAAGAAATATCTTGTAAAGAAATATTCGAATATAATCAATACTTACAAATTTAAAAATGAAGAATCTCCATTACCAATGGATTATATAGCACCTATATGGATTTGTTGGTGGGATGGAAAAGATAAGATGCCTGATATTGTAAAGATCTGTTTTAATTCGGTTTGCAAAAACTCAGGTACTCATCCTGTAATCTTAATAACAAAATTTAATTATCAAAATTATGCTACTATTCCTAAATTTATTTTTGATAAGGTTGATGCCGGAAAGATTTCAATAACTCATCTTTCTGATATATTACGAATGTGTCTTCTTTATGAACATGGTGGAATATGGATGGATTCTACAATTTATATGACTGGGAAATTGCCTGTTATCATGCAAGATGGTCTATTTACAATAAAACATAAAATAGAAGGTTGTTATGTTTCTGAATGTAAATGGACTGGTTTTTTTATTGGTGGAATTAAAGGAAATGAGCTTTTTAAATTTATGAGAACTATCTTTTTTGAATACTGGGAAAAAGAAGAACAAATTATTGATTATTTCCTTATTGATTATTTTATTTCTATTGCTTATGAATCAATTCAATCAATTAAGCAAATGATTGACAATATTCCCTATAATAATATTCAACTATATGATATTCAAAATAATTTAAATAATAGTTTTAAAAATTCTTTATTTAAAAGTATCTGTTCGGAAACCTATTTTCATAAATTAACATGGAAAGGTGAACTTCAAGAAAATACAGATGATGGTAATGTAACTTTCTATGGATATTTAATAAAAGAATTGCAATAAGATGATACCTGAAATTTCAATTATTGTTCCAGTTTATAATGTTGAAAACTATTTATCAAGATGTGTAGATAGTATTTTATTTCAAAATTTTATTGATTTTGAATTATTACTTATAGATGATGGCAGTGTAGATTCATCGGGTAGAATTTGCGATGAATATTCAAAAGCCGATGCAAGAATAACTGTATTTCACACAACGAATGAAGGTGTAAGTTCAGCAAGGAATTTGGGGCTAGATAATGCTAAAGGGAAATGGATAACTTTTGTAGATAGTGATGATTGGATAACAATTAATTATCTTGAACAAATGTTGAATCTAGGAATTACTAATAATGTTGATGCTGTGTTTTGTAATGCTTTTATGGCTTATGAGAATAAAATTGTACCAAGTATTGTTTATAAAGAAGAACAGATATTTAGTGGGGATGAAATATTTAAAATGTTACTTAAAAGACAATATATTCGTTCTGAAGTTTGGGGGAAAATAATAAGAAGAGAGTGCGTTTTAAAGAAATATTTTAAATTAGGAATTAAAATTGGCGAAGATCTTCTATTCCTTATTGAAATTTTTGATAATTCTAATTGCAAAACATTTATTTCTACTGATCTACTTTATTATTATTTTCAATCAAATACATCAGCAATGCAAAGTCAATCTTTTATCGTTGACAATAAAAAATTCTTACTAGGATATTTGGATTATAAAGAATTGCATCCGCATATTGGGAGTAATTATTTTGTTGAAAATGCCACTTTTATTGTAAGAACGTTAAAATTAATCTTAAAAAAAAATGTTCTTACACAATCGAAAGATACTCTTATCATGAATCTGTTAAAAGAGAATTTTAAAGTTTCGAGTGTTAACTTATCTATAAATGAAAGAATATATATTACAACTCTTTTTATTAATCCTTTTTTATGTTTTGTAATTTTGATAATTGAGAATGTTGTACGATCAATAATACCATCACGATGATATTGAGTTTGATATTATTTTTCGCTATTTCATTTTTTTTATTTAAATGTTTCGAACAAACATTTATAGTTGTTATGGTCTTATCTGCATGGCTTAATCACTTTAGTTTGTGGGGAGCAGATGTTTTTACTTTAGGCTCAATTTTAACTATCACTTTGTTTATCTTTAAAAGATACCAAAGGAATGATATTAAAAAGTTTCCATTTAAATATGGATTTGCTCTGTATATTATATCAATAATTGTATCAGGATTATTAATTGGCGACCCCAAACCAATTTCTATTATAACCAATATCCTGCGTGACGTTGTAAATGTATTTATTTTTTGGTCTATTATTAATGAGAGACCCGCTAAATCAGTAAAGACATTCTATTATACAGCAATTATATTTGGCATAACAGTTGCGTTATATACAGTTTATGAATTGATAACTAGTTCTAATCCATATTTAAAATTTATGAACAATATAGGTGCTTATAAAGAAGATACCTTAATAACTAGTATACGATATGGCGTTAAGCAATGTCAATCTATATTTTTAATGCATACCACACTTGGCGGAGTCACCGTAATGACATTCATCCCTTTAATATTTATTTCTTTAAAAAAACAATTTAAATTTATAAAAAAGGAAATAGCATTCCTTTTTATTCCATTATTGTTATTTATTTGTTTCGTTACTGGAGCAAGGAGTGTAATATTGGGTTGTATCATAGGACTTTTGATGTTTTTAGATTTGAGGAAATTTACAATCCAGAATTTAGGATTATTTTCAATATCAATAGTAATTATTTTTTTCGTTGTCAATACAGAAACTTTTAATTTAGTTGTTCAATCATTTTTAAACTCAGATTCAATTTCTGGAAGTAATGTTGATATGAGAAAATCTCAATTTGATATTGGATATAAATATTTAAATAAATCATTCTTGTTTGGAAATGGTCTTTTTGCATGGACCGAAATAACTAAACATACTGATTTGAATGGCGCAGAATCAATGTGGTTACCATTAATGATAGATAGAGGGGTATTTGGAGTCTTGTCTGTTTTGGTACTAATACTCAATATGATTATGTATACGATTAAAAGAGGTGAACTAAAAATACTTTTTTTTATTTTTGGTTATATAGTTTTGAATAGCATGTCTTCTGTTCCATATGTAAATTTCAATTATTTATTTATATATATATTTATTATGATATATCATAGAAACCCAAAATATTTAAGTTCCATAATCAAACATTATAAACCTTCCAAATGAAGATATCATTAATTATCCCTGTTTTTAATGTAGATCAGTATTTATCACGTTGTTTAGATAGTTGTATTCATCAAGATTTAATTCCTGATGAATATGAAATAATTGCAGTTAATGATGGTTCAACTGATAGAAGCCTAACTATATTACGAGAATATGAACAAAAATATTCTAATATTAAGGTGATAGATAAGCCAAATGGTGGTTTAAGTTCTGCTCGAAATACAGGCTTAAGTGTTGCTATTGGAGATTATATATGGTTTATTGATAGTGACGATTGGATAAAAGAAAATTCTCTTTGTAAAATATATGAATTATTAAAACATTTTGATGTTGAAGTCTTGGCTTTTAATATATTTATATCTTCAGATGAAATTATAGATATATGTGGAAATGAAAGGAGTTTAGAAAGTGGATTTATTTTTAACGGTATCACATTATATGAAAAAGGATATATTTATCCTTTTTCAGGTGCTCAGTTTTATATTTACAACCATGATTTTCTAACAAATCATAAAATGACTTTTTTAGAAGGTGTTGTTTTTGAGGATTTACTCTTTACTGCCAAAATTTTCACAATTCTTGAACGTTGTTTTTTTACTTCAGATAGTTTTTATTATTATTATATTCGCCAAGGATCAATTACAAAATCAAAACCTACTCCTAAAAAATTACAAGATTTAATAAAAATTAGTCAATCATTATTTGCTTTACTGCCATATACACGAAAGCATCAAAAGGTAATAATATATTCAATTGTTGCTAAAATTAGTAAAGCTTTTTATAACCAATGGAAGGACATTGAATATATAGAACGTAAAAAATCAAGAAATCAGTTTTTGACAATGAATCTCTGGTTGATTTCAACATTAAAGAGTCGCCAATTTAAATATGTATTATTTTATTTATTAATTAAACTGAATTTCCGAATTAATATAAAATCCCATGTTAAATAAATTTTTTTCAAAGATAATTACCGTTTTTAAAGGTGAAGAATGGCATTTCCCTGAGCAACTCTCCGGTTATTATATTTTGTTGATTTTTTTTGAGCGAATTCGTATGTTTATACGAGGTAAAATAATATTTTTATTTAGAAAGAATATTTGTTTTATTGGATATTCTACAATAATTAAATTTAAAAGACTAGTAGTTTTTGGAAATAATTTATCACTTGGAAATAATTGTTTTATTAGTCCATTATCAATTGAAGGAATTCGGTTAGGGAAAAATGTATCTATAGGCAATAATACCAATATTGAGTGCTCTGGTTCATATAAATTTCTTGGCAAAGGTCTTTTTGTCGGCAATAATACAGGATTAGGTACACATGGTTTTTATGGTTGTGCAGGTGGAGTTATAATTGGGAATGATGTTATAATTGGTAATTATGTTTCTTTTCATTCGGAAAATCATATTTATGAAGATATTATAATCCCAATTAGATTACAAGGAGTAAGTCATATAGGAATAATAGTAGGAAATAATTGCTGGATTGGTGCAAAAGCAACTTTTTTGGATGGTGCAACTGTTGGGAATGGATGTATTGTTGCTGCAGGTGCTGTTGTAAGAGGTACTTTCCCTGATAATTGCGTAATAGGTGGAGTACCAGCAAAGATAATAAAATATAGATAATGAATATCCTCCATTATACATTAGGTTTACCTCCCTACCGTAGTGGGGGTTTGACAAAGTATGCTACAGATTTAATGATAGGACAAAGTGCTAATGGAGATGTTGTGTCTCTACTTTATACGGGTGATTATACTTTTTGGAAAAAACCGAAAACATATATTGTAAAGAATAAAATATATGATGGTGTAGCTGTTTATGAAATTAAGAACCCATTAATCGTTCCCCTGTTACACGGAGTGCGAAGCCCGATTGATATTTATGAACCAAAACAACATCTATCAAAAAAAGCATTAGAATTGTTTTATAATGAAG
>Ga0302271_10004507_pt1 | contig 11091 bp, 5 predicted proteins | sample III_Bog_N1_1_FD_198767 | JGI IMG/M metagenome (GOLD analysis project Ga0302271, IMG submission 198767) | Peat permafrost microbial communities from Stordalen Mire near Abisko, Sweden - III_Bog_N1_1 | ecosystem: Environmental > Terrestrial > Soil > Wetlands > Peat | place: Sweden: Abisko... | reverse complement strand
TCCCTAACTTCATTGGGGTTGGCTAGTGCATTTATCTTCTGCTTAATCTTGAAAAGAATGTCTTTGAACCAACTCGGGTCGAATATCTTGTCATCTATTGAAAAAAATACACAAAATTAAAACAAAATTTTTCTACTCAAAACCTCCCCTCCTCAAATTCTTCCTCTCAACATCAATATTTTCCATCCCCTTGTCCTTCTATTCTTACCTTCTTCTTAGCAATCGAATGTCCTTGCTAGGTCATACATGGATATGCTCTAATTAATACCCAGGATGCTATCAGCTACTTTAGCAGCTTTGATTCTTGTCAGTGTTAAATCAAGTTTCATCAAGGAAATCTGCAGCTACGTTTTATCAATAGGAGCAGCGTCTCTATCTAATCCCATAGTCTTTAACACATCATCTGTATGCAGTTTCCGACGATAAATCACATCGCGAATATAATGCAAATGCTCATCTATTGAAGAAAAAAAATTTTTAAAACCTTGTTAAAATCAATTCAGTTAGTTGTTGTTTTACTGTCATCTTTGATGGTTGCTTTCCAATCATAGTAGCTGACAAATCCATCTTTGTTTTCATCCAATTTTATGAATAACTCTTAAGCCTTTAAAGAATCAAAGCAGCAACACAAAAAAAATTATTCATAAAAATCTTCTTAACTTTTTCTAGTGCTTACTTGCTCTTCACTAAGCTAAAGCTCCATTTTGTTCACTGCTTCGAAGAATTAATGGTAATTCAGCTTCACTTTTTATGTCCTCGTTCTACCTAATGCGCTGTTGCACATCTCCAAGAATGCCTATTTTCAATTTTTTTCATGCAAAAATACAATTAGAATCTTTTCTACCTTTCTTCAATAAATTTCAAAACCACCCCCATCAATTCTCTTAGCTTACATCCTGTGCATTGAAGTTATTCTATCTAATCCAGACCTTCAGCTACTTCAATGCATATTCCAAAGGGTTTAAAGTCTCTTATGCAAGATTTACATTGTTTGTTAATTTTTTCTAGCTACTTGCAGTTCCAGGACGTGATTTTGATTTTAATTAGCTTAAACCATTCCCATTCGTTAAGCCAGCTGTTTAAGGACGATCTAGTAAGAAAAAAAATGATAAAAATATTTATTTTTGTTTATTCCATGTTAATTTTTTTCTCTTTTGCTTACTTTTCGTAGAAAGAGTATCAACATCAATTCCAAGTCGATCTTTGAGAAATTTCTAGGTTTCTCCATCAATAACAGAAGCATTCTCGAGCATATTCAAGCGATCAGCTGTGAGATTCATTTCACCTTTTTACTTTCTCTCACTCAATGGTCTCTTTGGAATGCCCTGTTTTTTTTATTTATGTTAGAAAATTCAAAAATTAATTTTTAACCAAAACAAACAAATCTTGACTATTTCCCCTTTATAAATTTCTTACCTTCACAGAATCAATAAAGAACTCATCGAACATGACTGCACAGACACCTTAGTGAACTCGAAATAATCCTATCCCTGGTATCTCCATGTCAACATTGCTTTTCTACAAGACAAATAAAACCAGTTATTTACCCCTTTCTCTCTTCCATTTTTTCAAATTTTACTATTCTCGTTTGATCAGATAGTTGTCTTATGATTCTATCAAATGCGATTTTAACTGTTTCCTTATTTTAGCTTGCATATTGTGCTATTTCAGTAAAATTGATCTTCGTGATCGAAATAGACCCACTTGTTTGCACATTAAATGGTCTCATGTGCTTGTCAATAAATATGCCTGTTTTGACAACCATTCCAGCTACGAATTCCTTAGAGACTAAGAATACTGGGAGACGATGTTATTTATCTCTAGCCTCTGGGTTTGTCACACCCTTCGAAAGAGAAAAAGAGTAAATTGATTAATTAGCATAAGGTTTAATAGATAATAAAACTTATTTCTTCATTTTTTTGTTTTCATGTTTTCTCTTTAAATTTTTCTTTACGTTAAGAACGCACTCTGGTGCAGTGAATGTGAACGTTCCAAAATGAGGAATGCTAATACCTCGGCCCATCCGCAGCTATCGAGATAGATACAACCCTATTTTCAAGAGAGAACAAAACAAATCATTTAAGATATTTGATAAATACGATTATTTCTAATTGTATAAAGCTCTTAAATATGACTCTCTTCTTACCAAATGCACCCCATGTCTATGTTAAGCTCTCTTCATCTAGCTCTCCAACGAGCAGCGATGTCCTTGTTAAATAAAGAAAGGAGAAATGATTAGTCAAATAATTTCTTGGTTTGATTTCTTCAATTCAGAAATCATAAACAGATAAAAAAGATGACCAAGACAACCCAATTAACAAAAATATACTTTTGTTTCCCCTGCTAAAGCAGATTATCGAACAGCTGTTGTGTCTTGACAGACGCACAAGACAACTCAGACTTAACACTGCGCATCCTGAAGTTGCTTCTTAATAAAAATATTGATCTTTTTTTTTCCTTTTTTTTCCGAAACGCTTATTTCAATGATTTTTTCTCTCTCTCTCTTGATCTTCAATTCTCCCAAAGTTCAAAATCCATATTGTAAATACATAAAAGTCAGTGAACAAGCCGATTAATATTAGTCAAAGAAAGAATAAGAGAGAAAAATATAACAAGAAAGTCTACTTAATTGCTGCAAATGCAAATACATATGAGAATATCCTTAGTTATATATACAAACACACAGAAGTCACACAACAGACTGTTTCGGAAACTGCGAAAACTGTTGAAAATCGAATTTAAAATTATATTTTATTATTATTATTCTTGCTATTTTATGCCTCATTTCTCATATTTTTCTCATACTCAATGTAATTGCTACTTAGCCCTGATTCTCTAGGATAATCCGTTTTCCAGCATTAACGCACAATATTCATAAACAACAAATGTAATCGCATTTGCTGGAAGCACTCGCACAAGATCAACTTTGAGCCCAGTGTAAAGTCCAGCGAACCCCTCTTTCTGGCAGATTTCTCTAAATACATCTTTGATTTTTAGTCGACTTTCACGAGTGATCTAAGCGTAATCCTGACGATTATCTTAGAATCGAGTTCGAATTACAATATGCGGATATGTCAAGGAGCACGCGATCACTATGAAATTGTAGTAAAAACAAAGAACATGTAAAATTAAAGGGTTGTGCTTCATTTGTATTCTTTTTATTATTTACATTTCGATATCAACGATGCCATTAATACTTCGCGGGAAGAGCACTTTTCACCTGGAATTCGCTTTTTACTCTCAAATTTCGCTTTTATTGCTTCGTAAATTGGGAAATACACTGCCACATGAGATAAACCTAGTTTATTATTAGCAAATAAACATTTCTTATCAATTTATTTCATTTTGATATCTTCCAAATTATAAACTAAGTACCTATCAGCGATGCTCCTAACCCTTTGTAAAGTGCTTTGAATCCTTCCTATTAGTTTTAATTAAACAAAAACAATCATCCTTGGGCTTCGAAAATACAGTGAATTCTTCTAAAAGGGGATATCTTGATAAAATCTACCTCTCTTTTGATCTTCGCAATTGTGGCAAACAGCCCTTAGTTGTGATATTTCGTTGGGTCTCCATGCATATGCTGTACTTGCAGTCTCGTCCTCACCACCTTTTATTATTAAATTTGAACATATTTAGTTAGTTAACTTCTTTTTGATTTTTCTCTTAAAAAACTCTTAAAATTTTATCTATTTTTATTTATTTTTGCGAAAAGCCCTACCCAAAGAGGATTCGTTAAGGTATCACAGACCAGTCCTGTGAATGTCGACGCGCACATATGTTGCAGGACTAGTGGATACCCATCCAAGTGACGCTTTATGTACGGCTTCATTTTGTTGTAAATCGCAAAGAATAATGAGTGGAACAATGGGATACTCACAACTGTCGCATTGTAGCCTTGAGAAGATGGAGATACAACAAAAAGAAATAATTTTTAGAATCTCTAGAATATCTAAATCATAGTTATATACCTTTGAAATATCCTTTAATTCCTTCTTCTCGTCTAATTGTCCTCAGGGCATCTAGAAATCCTTCATATTTCTTAACAGAATACTGTGAATTCTAAAAAGAAATGCAGGAAAAAACAAATCCATCAAACATTGATTCTCCAGAAAGAGAACTTTTAAGAAATTTTAGGTATTTTCCTACCATCATATTAAGTCTTGTTCTAGCAATATCTAGTGGAGCACATGAGGTGACTGATACTAAGCCGCCCACCAAGCCACTCACAAAGTCTATCCACCAATCTCGCTCCTTGCTATAACTCATGAAACTACCTAACACTAGACTTAGTTGCAAGCCAATTATTAAATTGTTTTGTGTATGCAGATCTCCTTGATTCTTCCTGGTTTTTTCTTGATTTAAATCAGTCTCACTTTTAAGATGAATCTCCCCAAGAGTCCCGATTAATATAATTGCACTTCGATTGCTCAATATCTCTGATTTTTCTTAATTTAAAGGACTCATTCTTAATTCCAAGAGACAATCAAAGTAAGGAATTAATAAGAAAAACAAGTAGTCTTTAAAATAAATATTTTTGGATGTATTTTTCTAGAAATCTCTTTATCTGAAAAATCTCTCTTTCTCTGGGATTTATTCCTTAGAATTAGATGAACCTTCACAAGAATATCTTTTCTTTTAGATATTCGAATGATCTATCTCATTTAATAATTAATTGTTTCGTTTAAATTGGAATTACATTTAAGTTGTTGTTTTTCTGTTCAAAAGAATAACTGTTTTAGTAGTTGAAAGAATATTTTTCTGTCAATTTACTTGTTTTTCATATTGCCTTTAGTACTTTTTTGGAAAATTCTCCTCTTCAATTGGATTTTACAATTCTTTGTATTTTTTTAGAGCTTTTGAGTAAATTTTAATAATAAATACCACCTGCACCATTTTTGTTCTACCCTCTACAATTCTCTCTCCCTTTTGTTAATTCTCTCTTCCGTTCTTTTTACTTTCTCTCTCTCTCTAACTCAAATTTCACAAAAAGTCGTTTCTCCTCTCATTCTAACTTTAAAAATCTAATCCGTTTGAATACCCCCTCATTCAAATTAGAAATATTCCTTCCCACTTTAATTCAATTGTTTCCTTATTAAATTTTTGAATTTTTTAATTTGTTTTCAAGAGATCTAAAGCAAATATTTCTCAATTAAGTTGGATTTATTTTTTCCTTTGATCATTCATTGTATTGTATTTTTCATTTGATGTTTGTTTTATTTCATTTCATTTTTTTTCTCATTAATTATTTTACTTATTTTATTTCATTCATAAATTTCGAATTCACTTTCTCATTTATTCATGGATTAGTGAAATAGCATTGCGTGATTGATACAGAGCGTTTGATTTACAATAGATGAGCATTTTGCATATATGATATCGATATTCATAATAATTTTCTCTGCTAAAGCAGGTATTTTTCACATTTCTTTTGAATCTGGAGCGAATAATCTCTAAGAAAATCGAGGTATTCATGCTGCTCACAAGCTTGCATCTGTTTTTGGAGCCAAACGAAACTGATTGCTTTAAAAAATTCAACGGGATTTGGTACGTATAAGGTATTATATCAGCAGCTCGGAAAAGTCCCATCCCATTAAGTTTTTTTGGAGATGAAGTGGGGGGACTTGACTAAGCCATATATCGCAAGAATCCATTTTTTTGAAGAGATTTCAAAGATGGAAAATTACGGCTAATATTGAAAAATGTTGGTGTTTCGTTTGAGGCAAAGAGAGCAAGATATTATTAGGTTTTCTTCTTTGTGGTTCTGGCCTGTTTGCTTGTTAATTAATGATTACAAAAGGCCAATTTCATAATTTGCTTGTCTGTTTAGTTGTATGTGGGGGGAAGTTCGTTTGATTTGCGACCAGTCTATTGATTTAGATGATGGATAACTGAAATTATTTCTTAATAAAGGATACCGTTGAATTCAAATTCGAAATTTAAATGAGGGAAAGATATACATTCGTTGATAATATCTCCCCCACATGCTATTTATCTATTAATTAATAAGGTAGAATCTATGATAGTCCTTAGCAGTTTTTAACACTCATTGTTATTGATAGCAGAGTCGAAAATCGACCATTTAAAGAAATTTCAAAAAATACTTTAATATCTTGCTTAAGAAGGCAAGAAGGATGTCAAAACGAGAGAAATACTTTATTATTTCTGCTTGAAAATAGCTAAATAATCTCTCATTTGTAGAGTCAAAATCATAATAGAATTAATAGTCTTTCATATACTAATTATTGCATAAGGTTATCCAATAATATTTGTGGGAGATAATTCTGAAGACAAAGAAGTTTTCGGGACAATATTTTATCTCATTCTTTGCCAATTTAATAAAGAAATATTCAATGAAAGAATAAAGAATAATCAGAAAACTTAATGGTGAATTTTACTGAGAGACATTAATTTGTTGTTAAATAATAAGGTTTAATTTTAAATAGGCTTCAAATAAGGAAAAATCAATAATAAAACAAAGAAATCACAAAAATTAACTAAAAAGTGTGTGTATCTGTGATAATAGGTTATTCGTTTTAAGGCAAGAGTCCGTTTTTAGTAAAAAAAATAGATAAACATAAAATAATGAAGGAAACATATTTCAATTAATAATCCGCCATGTGAGAGAAAAACAAACAAATTAACATAGAATCTCTGAGAAAAATAGCAAGTGTATTATTCATCACCTCCTGGCAATAAACAACAAAAAATAACAAAAATAAACAAACAAAAAAGTAGTTTTAAGTATGAAAAACAGAAGTTCTTCTGGCATTTTTGCTATCGCCTTAGCAGCTTTGTTGTGCTTTGGTTCAGTCTCTTGCACTCACGAGTACACCCCAGAGATGACCCAAAACTTGCTGCAAGTCCAAATGCAAACAGAATACGTCATTGACGATGTACTTGGATTGCTGAAATCCTTCAATACAGATATCTCCAGTTAGATCTCTGAAATCGACACTTAAGTCCAAGTTGAAACTGAATACGTCAACTCTTAGATCATCCAAAACTAACATGATTTAACTGCTAAGGATGCAGAGTGCAAAGGTCTCAAGGATATTCTAGACAACGCAGCTGAAGAGTACTAGAAATAAACTGATTTTGTCAATTGGATCACTAAAAAAATCGCTAGCAATACCTAAAAAATCGAGGATTACAATAAACAATCATGTGTTGCTACCTTGGATTTCGTGGAATATCTCAGAAATGCTTAGAATTCCTTGAATTTCATTAAATTCCTCAGAAATGGCATTTAAAACTACTCCTTCACTCAAATGAAAGCTATCACTAGTGTCATTTAAAGATATAACTAGCATGACTCAGCTATGTCAACTTCTGAAGTCCTCTAGACAATGCTTCTGGAATTGTAAAGCGCCGCGAATTATGTTGATTCTTCTAAATACGCTGTTGGCACCGATGAATCCGTTTCTGCTAGAACTAACGATGAAATCGGCACTGGACATGTTGACAATAATAAAGGCGATTTAGAATTAAATGGCTTCAAGGGTAACAGCCGTGACAGCTTAGAAGAAATTAAAGCTGAATTATTCAAGATCCTCGATTTACTCGAAGCGAAAGTTACCAGCAATTTAAACGATAAAATCTCAAGTTAAATTGCTCTCAGTGAAACCACTGCATAATTCATTCTTTTCTTGGAAAAGGAAACTGCAAGTCTGCAGAAAGAACTCGTCATCCAAATCGAAGTCCTGAAATAAATCGAACAACGAACAAAAGACGCACAAGCTACCATTGAGAAATGCTACAAGGAAGAGGAAGAACTCACGAAAAAAGCTAAAGACATCTAGACTCAGCATGAGAACTATGTAGCTGAGAAATCACTCTACAGATCGACTCTCGTGGAATAACTCACTCAGCTCAAAGCTATTATTGAGATCTACGAGAATAAAGTCTACACCACTGGAAATCTCCTTAAAGCGAGATACGACGATATTCTAGATAACTAGCAAATCGATGCTACTGCTGCCGTCGACGACAGAGAACTCACGAAAGAATACGATAACTTCCAAAAACCTGACGTTCTTGAAGGAAAAGTCGAGCAGAAAGTTGTGCCATCTGAAGTTCAATCAGATGAATGAAAGGAAAACAAAATCGAATCGGGGAGTTGATATTATTCATTGTCTTCATTCTTTTTATGTTTTTATATATAAATACATTTACAAACACAGCTTAGACTACTATTTGCCATATTGTGTCTGTGATCGTAAATGTCCTTCATTTTTTGGTCATTTTTTCTTGAGATAATTCTATGCTCTTTGCAGCACATACGAATCCAATTTCACAGTCTTCCCATTGAGAATCTCAATCAGCATATCTTCATATGCTTTGCTCCCATAAAAAGCATTCTTTTCGAGATTAATCCAGATTTTTCCAAAAGTAGTCAACTCACTGCGGGAATAACCCATGTAGCTTGGCTGCATACTCGCGAATTCACTTATGTGGATGACTTTCGTTGAAGGAACCCAAAATGCATTGAAGAATGTGACTTCAACAAAATCACCAGTTCTCAGAAGCTTCATAGTGTGGACTGTACGCTTTGAGTAAATATTAAAGAAGCTCAATAACCCTAAACCAGTTAAGGTGCATAGGGAAAATGACATCCCATTCATGCCACCAAATACTAAAAGCAAGGGAAATGGTCAACAAAAAGTTTAAAAAGCAGCATTTTCTTTTCACCTGGGTATTAGTATTCAGCGATTGCGAGGAATGCGTTCAATATCGTGAAGGCTGTGAATACTCTTACAGCTCTTCGCAAATCCCTTTCTCCGAGTAAATGATCGAATATGGGTGTCATATTATTCTCGTCAAATAAGAATGCAGTGTATGGTTGTTCTTTGACATTCTTCATTCCTCGATTTGAGTTTTTAGTCTGTTCCTTATTCTAGGATAAATCATTGCCATTTGATTTAAGATTATCCTTAGATGATTGGTAGTGTGTAGCACCAACTGATGAGTTAGTGTTTTCACCAGTAGATTATTTAGTTTCTTTTTTACTAGCAAAGTTGAATTTTTGTAGGAAAAACTTAAGAGATTAGTTGTTGAACTGTTATGGCTGAATCCTACTCAGCATCTTAGAGAAAATCATCCTTAACCTTAGGGGAAATAAATCAATTAATCGCAAATGAAATAACTAAATCTTCAAGAAAATTATGAGATTATTAAGAATCTTGAAAATAAGTGCAAGGGGAATAAAAGACAAAGAGATCAAATTAAACAATTTAGCTAGTGTTTTGGTAATCAGGTAGGGAATCACTTAAGGAATTGTTTCTTTTTAAGTTTTTGGGGAGTTTCTGAGCATTTAGAAATCAGTATTTAGTTTGGTTATTGTTGTTTACAAATGTGGAAAAACATAAAACTGTGGAGAAGGATGGCTTTTTAACTTAAGACTGCTGAGATTATTAGAATCATGCAGCCCCAATTATTCTATCAGAGAGTTGATTTGATACAAACTAAATCCTTATTTTTTTCAAGAAATCACTAGAATTTTCTTCAAATTCCTCCCTTTGTTAAAAAGTTGTAGTAATTTTTACTGAAAAAATGTTTTAGGTTTCTGATAATTCGTTTCTTTGTAGCTCATCAAACAATAATGGAATATCTCATTACAAAAACGCATTAAATCAGTAACACAAGTACACACAGAATGTAAAATATCCAGCAAGTATTATTGGTTTAGTTTCCTTGCAAAAATCAGATTCTCTGGTGTACTAATTTATTCGATTAGATTTTGACAGTTATCGTTAGTTTTTCTATAAAACAGTTGAACTAAATTGGGTTTATTCCTTTGTGATCTGTTCATTTTTGCTTTGTTTTTTTGAGTCAGTCTTAGCTTTCATTTAGATCCTTTTTCTTATTATTTAGGGTTCTCTTTAGTCTAAATAGAAGCACTTTTATCCTTATCCTACTTATTCAAATCTCCTGAATTCTGTATTACTTAATTCCCTGCAGCTTATTTCTTCTCATTTTTCAAAGCTTTAAGCTATTCTGCTTTAAGCACAGCGACCTGTGCCTTTATCTATGAAGTTTCTAAATCCAATAGTTCTTCCTTGCGATTGTACTCATCTGAAAGTTCGTGGACTCTCTAGAAAGTGGAAAAATAATACTCATCTCTAGCAAGGAATCCGCAGTATGCACCAGCAATAACTCCAAGATACCCTAGATTCCTAGCAACGCGCACTGTGATCTTCTCAGCCATGTAGAAAGAGGAAATAAATAAAAGAGGAGGAGAGGTGTGTTTACTTGTATTACAAAAAAAGATAATATTAAAGTTTTTTGTTTTCTGGATCGTTCTTGATTTTCGCTTTTTTTGAACTTTCTAAATAAAAAAAGATAGATTTCAACTCAAAGTTGCTCAAAAACACTAAAAAAATCATCGATTTGTAGCTTGAAAATGATGAACTTGCAGAAATATTTGAAATGAAAAAGTTTAGCAGAAAAACAAAAAAAGAATCCTAGTTCTTATAATTTTGATGATAGAAATGTTGTTAAAACAGATCAGATTGTGATGAAGAGTGACGTAATCATCAAAATAAGCGATCAGAATCATTATTCCTTTTTGAGACAGTGTAAAAAAAAATAAGATTCATTTTTGGGATTCGTTCAAAATATAATCAATCAGAACTGTCTTTGGAGAAAATAAGAAAGACGACAGAAAAACTAGAAGAAGAGTAATAATTAACCAGCAGAAAGATAGAGAGACTCATAAACACATAAATACTTGCAACCACAATGAAGAAAATGCAGCTCTACATACTCCCAGTTGAACATAGGGTAATATTTCCATATGAAACCCTCAGAGTTCGTATCCCCGAAACATACCAAAATAATGGTAAGCCAATGATATTTTCGAATTCTAGTCCATACATCGCTGATAGAAAACTGATCAAATTGATTGCTTTTTTGCTTTTTTAGCAAATAAATTCAGCAGCATGATTGGTATTGTACCTATCATCGACCCTGTTCTTGCCAAAGAGCGAGGCATTGAAATGATTGACAATATCCCAAAATACGGCACAATCTTAAAACTCACGGGTGAAGATAAAAATTACTAATTATTACTCGAAAAATTCTCCAAAAATA
>Ga0302271_10004505_pt1 | contig 11095 bp, 8 predicted proteins | sample III_Bog_N1_1_FD_198767 | JGI IMG/M metagenome (GOLD analysis project Ga0302271, IMG submission 198767) | Peat permafrost microbial communities from Stordalen Mire near Abisko, Sweden - III_Bog_N1_1 | ecosystem: Environmental > Terrestrial > Soil > Wetlands > Peat | place: Sweden: Abisko... | reverse complement strand
ACCTAAATAGTTAATTGAAATATTAATATCAAAGATTGCAAGAGCACCTGTGTGGGGAATATATTGCGCATTAATGGTGTTTAAACACCCATTGGTTGCATTAATTTCATGTGCGGAAAGAGCAAGTAAGGCATACTCTGTGCTGCTTTGCAGTAAAAGTTCTGCTTGTTCTCTTAAATAGGTATCGCTGGTTTGTTTCACATTGAGCGCGGAAAAGGAGAGGGCTAATGCACTTAAGGTTGCGATAAGTACCATAAAAACAATGGCGGTGATGAGTGAAAATCCTTTGCGCATCAGTAGACAACCTTTTCTTTACAGATAGCAATTCGATCACCTGTTCCTGTCTCATTGTTGTCATGTAAACAGAGCTTTAGACGAATGACAGTGTCATCTTGTTTGAATTGAAAAAGGCTTACGTGTTCTGCGAGTGTTGAAGAACTTCCAAGAGAATAATTATTTTTAGCGGCTAACCATGGCTGATAGTTATAACGAAGTGTCAAATTAAAATCGGTTGTGTTAAAACTAGTTGGGACAATGGCATAGGCAGAATGCGCTAAAGCGTACTGTTCATAAATATCATCGGGGATGGCATCAGTAATGGTTAAGATATCATTGGTATTTTGGGTCACTTTTACAGTCGCAATACCATCTGTGTTGTTTGGATTTCCCCAACCAAAATCATCGACATTGTAAGCCCTCTGAAAGATGAGTGCTGCTTCTTTTCCTATTGTTAAATTTACATCACTGTTGGTTAATGCATCCATAGTGCTGGCAGCAAAGGAGAGATTGCTATCAGACGTTTTAAGCGTAGGTATTACAGTACTGATATTATTTAAGTCTATAAAACCACTCCACCCTGGAGGTGTTCCTAAAAGGCTTTCATTGCTATACCCTATCCACTCTATAATCGAATAGGTATTATCACTATTGGAGAGTGCTGTAAAACTTTTATCCTCTTTGCGTGCGATGGTGCTTTGTTTTATGCGATACTGCAATCGTTTGGCGATTTGCTCTAAAACAAGTTCCGTTTGTGATTCGAGTTGATTGATTGCGCGTGAACGTAGATAGTTATTGTAAAGAGAGAGAATGATCTCTGCGCCAATGCTCGCTACAATTCCTAAAACAACGATGACCATCACAAGTTCTATCATTGTAAATGCTTTTTTCATTGCCATGTCTTTTTTGCTACTTTACTTTGCCCAATATTGGATGAAAAAGCGTACATGGACATAGGGTTTTCAATACCATTTGCGGTTGCCGTTACGGAGATCATTTTTATATTGGTGCTATGATTTGTGATGTTGTCAGGATTGAACGTAAAGGTGATCTCGTTACTAGTCTGATAATCTCCGATTAAAAGAGTATCTCTTAGATAGTTAACGGAAGTATTAAGCGTGACGTTGAAAATAAAATCGTCAAGCGCAGTGATAGCTTTTGTTTCGCTATTCCCATCATAATCATCAACATCATCATTTGGATTAGCATCTTTAGTTGCCCCAAAATCAGCTTTTACTGTAGGAATAATGGTAAGATCGTCGCCTAAGCGTCTTCTTCCATCGGCTACAACATGCCCTTTACGTCTGGTCGTTGTTGTATTAAAGTCTGTATCGGTATCAGCAGAGGCTGGTATATTTAAAACGCGCTCAATATCAGCTGTTGTGTCATAGGTGTTTTGATCCCATTGGTACGCTAAGATATAAGAGAGCTTTGATTTGATGGACAGTATAACTTCTTGACGTAATGCAAAACTATTGCTATTTTGTACTTGTGTTAAAACAAGAGGTAAGCTCATAACGACAATACCCATAATGACAATTGCAAAAACAAGTTCTATCATCGACATTGCTTTTTTCATTTTACCAGTTCATCTTTCGATTGCTACGATTAACATCTTTAGTATTGGTAAACTTACCTACGTCATGTGAATCATTTCTATCAACTCCACCAGCCCCTGACCAATTCCCTGAACGTATAAACTCTACTGTAAAGTCATTGCTTGTTGCCGTAGTGCTAAAAGAATTGTACAGTAGCCATGGGGATGGCGTCATTTGTATAATATCAGTATACGGAGCTTTGTTATTTGTATCTGTGAGTTTTCCATTAGTTTCTTTACCCATCGCAATTGTGTTAGTTATATTTGGAGTGGCAGTTGTTTTTCCATTGTTTGATGCAAAATCGGTGACATTGCCATCCGTAATAACATGGAAAGGATTTTGATACCAATAAAGTGATAATGGACTTTGTGTACCTGTTATGCCAAGAGCTGTCTTATTGCAATCTTTACAATAAACTTCATAACGAATGGTTGTATTTATTGGACTCTCTCCTCGATAATCGGTGGAATAGACACGACCATAGTAAAAAAGAGAGCTTTGATTTATATCTGACGATCCACGAATAGTATCGGTATCGGTCACATTGATATCTCGAAGTGTAAGCTTTAAGGGATTGACGACTTTTGTGCTATTACGATCAAAATTTAGTTTGAGATGGAGTTTGCCTGTTCCATTATTATCCGTTCCAAAAATAGTTTTATTTACATCATTAATGGTTAACATTGTGTTGATAAGAGAGGTACCTGTTGTAGCAGTATTTGTCTCAATATATTTGATTTTGGTCAGAGTATTTGCAGGGAAAAGAGTAAGTGCATCATATGAGATATTATAGTCAGTCGCTTTAGCATAGCAAGCACTGTTATAATTTTGAGTTGTATTATTGTCAAATTTTTGTGCAACAATTGTCACATTAAGCTCAGAAAACATATTTAAATCATTTGAGATATAAGTAAAATTACCATTTTGATAGTTATTAAATGTTGACAATGCTAATGAAAAATGGTCAGGAGTATAAGTCAAGTTTTGATCATAGGGCGTGATATAGCGTTGTGTATCAGGAGTATCATCTACATCGATTTTTGCAAATTCAGAGCCATAGGACTCTTTCATTTTGACATTAATGACACCTACTTCACTGTATGCCAAATTTAATGTAGCTGATCCATTGGTTAAAGGTACAGTTATTAATGAAGTATTATAATCACCAATAAGACATCCAGCCTTTGTTTCCGTATGTGTAAAGGGAGCGCTTTCATTATAGTTTTGTGTAGCATCGTTGTTATAGTCTTTCGCATAAAATGTAATATCATAGGGTTTACCTGCTTTGTAGGGAGCAGTCCCATCAATTGTAAAATCAAATTTATTAGGTCGAACAGCAAAATCATCCGAGTCAACATATTTGCAAGAGCATCCTGCGTCATTCGGGGTACATCCTGAGGTACATATTGCTGTATTACCACTTTTTGTCCAACATCCTGACCATTCCGTAGTATTAGTTGAACAATATTTGAATTTGACTAAGAGTTGTTTATAAGCTGATGTTATTTTATTAGAACCAGATGGCCATGCAGATGCAGGAATTTTAAATCGCCCATGTCCAATAGATTTTAGAGCATTAAAGGTACCTTTTCCATCCATTTTTATATCGCCAAAGTAGTGAAAATCTCTTGTTGTTTCAGCATTACCTGATGTATAAACTTCATCTAAAAAGATACCTACACTAACATTTTTATCTGGAGAAAGTGCTGTAAGGGAATCATTTAAAATAGCAATATCAAGCTCTATTGGGGCATTAACTATTTTTGTCTTAATGGTTGTATCTGTTGCTTCATTACCAGAAAGAACGTCGTGTTCAATTGCCTTAAAAGGACCAGAGACAAGCTTATAGCGAGATACTAATTGGTAATTATCTTTAGATATGCACATGTAATGATCATGAGTATATCTTCGACCACCATTTTGATCATTGTAATGGTAAATATCTCCATTGTCATCCGCCCAAAAGTGAAGCCAGTTCCCTTGGTCATAATCGCCATTAGGCTCAGGAATGGCTCCAGGCGATTGCTTGTCATTTAAATAACAGCCATTTGTATTTGCACTATTGCAGAGTGGTACACTGTTTGTGAATTTTCCAGCAGCTTTATCTGTAATCCAAAAATCATCTGTAATTTTTAAATCGGATAAAGTAGTTTTCCATCCTTTTCCATTGCTTAAATGGGCAATATTGATAGAAGTACCATTGATTTCTGAGCTCGATGTTAAGTCATATCCATATTTTTTATTATTAATTGTTCTGCCATTAGGAATAGTTGGGTTCCAGTCACTAGAACTGCCATCTGCATAATATAATCCCATTGGCCCATAAGGCCAGTAATATCTCTCTGCTTGATTAGGACCTTGCTCATTGAATCCCCAACCAGTGATACTACGATCTGAAAAGTATTCACCCATTTTACCAGTGTACTCTTTCCATTGATTCTTTTGGCTGTATAAAAAGCTTTTGACTTTATTGTAAGTAACTTGTGAATTAGGGACATAAAAGATTAAACCAAGGTTTGTACATGTATCAACCCCTGATTGAATATCCGTATGGTTGCTTGTCCTTTTTCCATCAAGGGTTAAGAACATTGTCCATGAGTACTGATCTTCTGTATTTGATCCCGGAACCTCCATACAGTAAGCTACAAAAGGTCTATAATCAGACAAGGATTGATTTACACTGCGTCCTATTTTTTTTGGATCGATATAAAAATAGCCTGTAATATTGGCATATTCACCACTTGCAGGGAGTGTTTCAGAAATTTTTCTACAAGACTCTTGTAGAACCTCTTTATTATTGTAAATAATAAATTTATAATCATCTAGAAGTTTTAATTTTAATTTCTTTCCTGTGCATTTATATACATCTTCTTGTTTTGGATTGATTTTTAATACTTGCCCACCTGTTTTGGTAGAACTATCATAATCTCGACGCATTTTGCTAAGCGTACAGCCTGTAATATTACTTGCTGACATGTTATCCCAGTCAAATGTAAAAGGAGTACCTTTTAAGTTTAAGTTGCTAAATTCTCCATTAAAAAAACCAGGCGAACTATCAGGAATAATTTCTAATGTACGTGCATCGACACGAATATAATTTATATATGTTTTAGCATTATTTGCATCATAATAATTTTCACTCGTTCCCAATGAAGCATTGAATTTGAAATTACTAAATTCTGTTGTTGCCATTTGGCTAGATATAGGGAGTTTAATGACATCTTTTATATCATTAATATTACTCTTATCACAGTATAGTTCGAAAGAATGGCTTGAATTACCATCAGGTGCAACAATATTGTACCCCTGAGGAAGATTTTTTTGTGCACAGTATCCCAAGTCATCATTAATAATAGTGCCTGTAGCAGCAGCTCTTGCAAGTGTGGCATTAACTTCATTGGAAAGGGTAACCGTTAATGTTTCATTGTTTTCTACTGAAGTATCGCCTTTAATAGGCACAGAAATAATTTTAGAAAGATTTGTATCTGATGTGCTAAAAATTAATGTTCCAGTAGTTGTATTATAGTCATCGCCTGCCGTAGCCGTTCCATCAATGGTTGCATATTGAATCGAAGCATTCGCGCTTTCTGAAATTGTTACTATAAAATTCATATTGCTATAGCCAGTATTACCTTCTGATAAATTTGCATCTGAAATAGCTATATTAGGTAGGGTTGGAGTAAAAGTAACAGATAACGTATAATTAGGAGAGCTATATAAAGTGGAAAAGACACCAATATTAAAATTACTTGTTGCATTGCTGAGATAAGTTGTATATGTAGAAGAATAAGATGTATTGGATCTAGTAGGGCAGCTATTATTAGAAATAGTAAAAAAAGAGCCCCAATCTCCACTAATAGTAATCTTTAACGTCCCAGGTCTTGTTGTAGTGATTCTAAAAAAGTCATTATCTTCAGAATATATTGTTGTTGGATAATATTGAGAAATTGTATAACTGGCAGTACCATTTTTTGAGAGAGTAGACGTTGTGTTAGAAGAAAATGAAAAAGTGCTATTCGTAGTAGGACTTACACAATTATTTGGATAATCAGGTGTTTCAGCTAAGAGTATTGTTTGTATAAAAACAAAAAACAAAAAAGTTTTTATACAATAAAAGACAAAACTACTTTTCTTCATAACATTACCTCTAAAATATCTTTACATGTAAAGTGTAGAAAACGAATAAAATGTTATTACGTCTTATTCAGATGTTTCTTTATTTAAAAATTGAGAAATACTCTCCATTAGACCGAAATCAGGGTATAAATTTGCGTCTAAAACGACTTGTGCGAGGCTTTGGTTGTCGACGTTGAAGACGAGTGGAGCAATAAAATTAATGGTTGAGGTTTCAATCGGTGTGGCAATAATCATAATATTTAAAATAAGAATGTTCGATTTTTCGTTGATATCAAGCAGTGTTGTAAAGTATTCAGGGACTTCAAAGTCGTAAGGGCGAAGCATAAAAGGGTTAACAAGTGTAAAGGTAGTTGGATCAGATTTTGAGATAAATTTCACAAAAAAATCATCAAATTTTTCGAGTTCGACTTCTTTGATGTTTTCAAATCCAGGGATCGGCGCTTTTACAGAAAAGATCATACTATTCCTTTTAAAAAACAAATATTTTATCTATTGTATCATTTTGTACGTTAATTGAGGCAAGGCGTACGAAACAAATCGTCTTCAAAGCGAAAAAAATCATTTTTATTTTAAGATAACAAAAAAGAAGATACAATAGGTTTTTTTAACACAAAGGATAGAGTGAATGAAGATAGCAAATGTTCTGATTGTGGCGTCATTGGTGGCTTTTATGACTGGTTGTGCTTCTAAAGATAAAGATGTTTTCAATATGCCAGCAACGTATTGGTATGAAGAGATTGCAAAAGAGATCAAAAGCCAAAATTTGGAAAAAGCGGATACGCTTTATACGTCACTCGCGAGTGAGCACATCGAATCGCCACTTTTGCCTGATGCAATGACGATGTTAGCCAATGCGCACATCCAAGACGAAGAGTATGTTTTAGCAAACTTTTATCTTGATGAGTACCTCAAACGTTATGGTAACAAAGAGAATGCCGACCATGTTCGTTATATGAAAATCAAAGCAAACTATGAAGCTTTCCCCAATCCAAATCGTAATCAACAGTTACTTCTCGACACTATTACCCAAACAAAAGATTTTCTTGCACGTTACCCAAATTCAAAATTTCGTCCTCTAGCTGAGACTATTTTGGTACGTTTAGAGCTGGGCGAGTACTTCTTAGATACCAACATCAAAGATCTTTACAACAGAGTTGATAAACCAGAAGCTGCAAAATCTTACGAAGATAAACTTAAAAAATCTTCTTTAGGTGAAGCCAAAAGTACAGAACCATCTATACCTTGGTATCGTTCATGGTTTGAAAAACAGTAGTCACAAAAACTTTTTATTTACTTCTTTACTATACAATCTAATTATCGCATAAGAGCTTAGCTCTTATGCTCTTACATGTAAACTATACAAAACACTAAAATAACGGAGATTGAGCGATGAAACTCAGCGATTATACCGCATTTCCCGCGGATATACCCATTGTCGTAGAAGACAATCTATTTTTATACCCTTTTATGATTTCCCCACTTTTTTTAACGGATGAAGAAAATATACGTGCCGCAAATGATGCCTTAGAGCATAATTCCTTGGTGATGGTCTGTACAGCAAAAGTTGGCAGTGAGCATGGGCGTGACTTCAATGCAATTTATCCAGCAGGTGTTATAGGTTCCATTATGCGTAAAGTGGATCTTCCGGATGGAAGAGTGAAAATTCTTTTCCAAGGGATGCAAAAAGGTAAAATCTTAAAAGAGCTCTCTACGGCACCACTAAGAGCAACCATTGATCTCATTGCGACACACCGATCGGAAGCTATGAAAGTAGATGCGACATTAGCAGTTTTACGTGAAAAAGTCTCTCTTCTTGGCACATTGGGTGGTCAATTTCCACCAGATCTGATTAAAACGATTGAAGACAACAGCGACATTCACCGCATTACAGACCTTGTTGCAAGCAGTATGAAACTCAAAAAAGAGCAAGCGTATAAGCTTTTTGTCGAAGAAGATGATGAGACAAGGCTTTTACAACTGATTGATTATGTGATCGAAGAGATTGAGTCGAGCCGTCTTAAAAAAGAGATCAAAACGAAAGTACATTCACAGATTGAAAAAGTGAATAAAGAGTATTTCTTAAAAGAGCAACTCAAACAGATTCAAAAAGAGCTTGGAACTGACAATCAACGTGAAGAAGAGATTGAAGAGTACCGTAAAAAGCTTGAAGCTAAAAAAGAGTATATGGATGAGGATGCGTACAAAGAGATCAAAAAACAGATCGATAAGCTTTCACGTATGCACCCAGACTCTGCAGATGCCAATTTGATTCAAAGTTACCTTGATTGGGTTATTGAGATTCCTTTTGGTAAAGCAGCTAAGAAAAACCTAGACGTACTTGAAGTCAAATCTCAGCTTGATAAAGATCACTATTCACTCGAAAAACCAAAAGAGCGTATCGAAGAATTTTTTGCAGTGCGCGAACTCCTTGCTCGACGTGGCATTGCTGAGAAATCAGCCAATGGCGCAATTTTATGTTTTGCAGGCCCTCCAGGGGTAGGTAAAACCTCTTTGGCAAACTCGATAGCCAAAGCACTCAAACGTAAATTGGTGCGTATTGCATTGGGTGGACTTGAAGATGTTAATGAGCTTAGGGGTCATAGACGTACCTACATTGGTGCAATGCCAGGGCGCATTGTACAAGGCATCATTGAAGCCGAAGAGATGAACCCCGTGGTTGTCTTAGATGAGATCGATAAGGTCGCACGAAGCTTCAGAGGTGATCCAACGGCGGTGCTTTTGGAAGTGCTTGATCCTGAGCAAAATAACAAGTTTAGAGATTATTATCTGAACTTTAACATTGATCTTAGTAAAGTTATTTTTATTGCAACGGCGAATGAAGTAGGTTCTATTCCAGCACCACTACGTGATCGTATGGAGTTTATTTTTGTCAATTCCTATACACCACAAGAGAAGTATGAGATTGCCAAAAAATACCTCATTCCTCAAGAGCTTAAAAAGCATGGTTTGAAAAACAATGAAATCAATATCTCTAAGCCAACATTACAGCTCATTATTGCGAACTATACCCGTGAATCAGGGGTTCGAAATTTACGTCGAAGAATTGCGGATATTTTACGAAAAGTAGCGAAACAGCTTTTGACCGATCCAACGATTGATAAAGTGAGCATTACCCATACCAATTTAAAAGATTATTTACCTAAAACCGTTTTTGAAATCGACGAGGTCGATAAAGAAAATAGTGTGGGCATCGTTAATGGGCTTGCGTGGACCAGTGTGGGTGGTGATGTGCTTAAAGTTGAAGCGATTCGTATTCAAGGAAAAGGCGGCATTCAAATCACTGGTTCTTTGGGTGACGTTATGAAAGAGTCTGCTAAAATTGCTCTGAGTGTCGTTAAAGTCTTGATCGATAATGGCAAGATAGATGTTCCACTCTCCATCATCCCAACGACCGGAATGGATAAAGATGAGAATGCAAAGCAGGTTGAACCAAGCGATGTTTACAGACGATATGATCTTCACATTCATGTACCAGAAGGTGCTACGCCTAAAGATGGTCCTAGTGCGGGTATTACGATGGCAACAGCAATTGCTTCGATTTTGTGCGATAAGAAAGTTAAAAGCGATCTTGCTATGACCGGTGAGTTAACGTTGACAGGTAAAGTGTTGCCGATTGGTGGACTTAAAGAAAAACTGATAGCAGCCTATAAAGCAAAGATCAAAACAGCGTTAATTCCGAAGAAAAATTATGAGAGAGATCTTGATGAGATTCCTGATGAAGTGAAAGAGAAGATGAAAATCATCCCTGTGTCTCGCGTAGAAGAAGTACTGGAGTATGCGTTAGTGAATAAGTAAGAAAGAAGAAGCTAGATGGGTGACCATCTAGCTTTACATGTAAGAATTATTGTTGAAGTTGTTCAAATGGAACAGCAACGACTTTTTGAGTGTCGATGATGTAAGGAATAACTGCTGTAGCACGAGCGCGTTTGATCGCTAGTTCTACCATCTCTTGATGTCTTTTGCAGTTACCTGTCAAACGACGTGGCATAATTTTGTATCTCTCAGAAAGAGAGTGTCTCAAAATTTTTGCGTCTTTGTAATCAATGTATTCTACTTTTGCTTCACAGTATTTGCAGTATTTGCGTGCAAATTTTCTTTTCTCTGCCATTTTTTATCCTTTTATGTACTAAAACGGTATTTCGTCATCGTTAATATCGATGTCCGGAATGTCATGACCACTGTATTCAGGAGTAGCTTGTCTTGGATAGGCTGCGGGTTTTTGTGGGTTAGCATTGTTGTAACCAACATTTGGTGTGCCAGCAGGCTCACCATAACTTCCACCCTCTGCACCACCACTTTCTTGTCCACCGCGTGAATCAATCATTTGGAGTGTTTCAACGGTAATAGAGTGCTTAGAGCGCTTTACACCTTGTTGATCGGTCCATTGATCAAGTTTTAAACGACCCTCTACCAATACTTTTTTGCCACGGCTAAGGTATTGATTCGCGATCTCTGCAGTACGTCCAAAAAAGGTGATGTCGATAAAGCAAACCTCTTCACCTTGGCTTCCATCTTGCTTTTTGAAGCGACGATTGGTCGCAAGTCCAGTGGTACAAACAGCGCCACCACTAGGTAGATAACGAAGTTCGCAATCACGTGTCAAATTACCAGCCATGATAACTTTGTTGTAGTACATGATTCTTCCTTTTTTATTTTTTTTAATTTAAGCTACGACTTCTTTAACTTCCGCATAGGTGTACATATCATGCTGACTGTTTAACGATTCGGCTGATGCTTTTGCTTTTGCGTAGGAATTAAAAGAGTTTTCTAGTTGTTACTGCTCAAATACTTGAGAACTAAACAACTTTTAGTGTAGTGTAAGGCTTGCCTATTTTACTAACAGCATTTGCCACATCGGGGTAATTTGCTCTTAACGATTCTAATGAAATACTACGTTTACCATCGTTTTCATACATGATCGCATTATATTTCGTGCCAACACCTCTTTTGATATTTGCCGCTTCCATAAAGGCTTTTATATTCTCGCGAAGGGCCTTTGCTTCTTTTTCCGCTGCCGATAATTCCTTCAATTTAATGAGCATTGAATCAATCTCGTCAGGAAG
>Ga0302271_10004503_pt1 | contig 11098 bp, 10 predicted proteins | sample III_Bog_N1_1_FD_198767 | JGI IMG/M metagenome (GOLD analysis project Ga0302271, IMG submission 198767) | Peat permafrost microbial communities from Stordalen Mire near Abisko, Sweden - III_Bog_N1_1 | ecosystem: Environmental > Terrestrial > Soil > Wetlands > Peat | place: Sweden: Abisko... | reverse complement strand
TTCAAGAATTTCAAAGTTATTGTTGTTTAATGATTTTAAATCTAATAGAGAATTGCTCGCTATTTTTAGAGATTTTTGAATACAATCAAGAGCCTTCGTCAAAGATTTTTCAACCTCTTCGTTTTTCAATTCTACTTTTGCTAATTGTTTTTGAACAATAGTTGAATACAAGTCGCAGATTGAAAGCTGATTTCTAATTTCGTGTGCAATGTGGTTTGCTTTGTTTGAGAAAAAGTCTAAACGTGAAGCTGAGTCAGATTTTTCAGTCAAGTTAGAAGTATCTTTAATAAATTCTTTTTCCATTTCAGAAAGCAAAACTTCTTGATTGGTTTCGTCCAACAACTCGATAATTTTTCTAATGGAGTTGTTTAAAATTTCGTTATCCCTTCTGTCAGGATGCCATTTTTCTTGCCAATCGTTTAAGTCCACTTTTGAATTGGAGTTGATTATTTCAAAAGAGTCTGATAAAAGTTTTGAATTGTGCATAATATAAATTTCCGCAAAACCTTCAATTTCTGAGTTTTGATAATCAAAGGCCAAAACTGCACCGTATCTTTGGGATAAAATATAAATGAATTCTGTTTTGTCCCAAATGTTTTCTTTTAAAACATTTTCAAAACTTTCTTTTATTGGAGCATCTGAAAAATCGTAAACTTTAGCATTTGAATATTCAAGTCTTTTTAAGATTCCATTGAAATTTTGTTGGCTTTTTTCTTCAAGTCTGCAAAGAACCAAACTCTCAACATTTCCGTCTAAAATAGGTTCAACTATGGAACGAAACAAACCCTTGATGGTTTGCTCGTTACATGGTTTGTTTTCTTGAATATAAATCAAGTTCTTTAATTCATTTTTTTTAAATAAATTTCTCAACTTCTCAACCTTTTTTCTCAACTTATTTTTTGAATTTAGTCACATATCCTTGTTTTAAGTGAAGGGTGATATGTGAAGTGTGAAGGGATTTTTTCACCCCTCACTCTTCACTCTTCACTTGTTAAACCGTAGTTAATGAATTTAACTGCATTTTTCTTTTGTTGGTGAACCCGTTGTTGATTGCGTATAGTACTGCTTGAGTTCTGTCGTTTACTTGTAGTTTTTGGAAAATGTTGTTTACGTGAGTTTTAACTGTTGTTTCAGAAATAAACAACTTTCCTGCTACTCCTTTGTAAGTTACCCCTTGAGTTAATAGGTCTAAAACCTCTTCTTCTCTGTTTGTCAAATAAGACAACAAATTTTCTTCGTCTGAGATAATTGTTGTATCTTCTTTGAAAGAGCGTTGGAAGTATTCAAAGAATCTTGAAGATAGTGCTGCAGGTAGATAAATTTTTCCAGCTGCTACTTCTTCAATGGCATAAATCAATTGAGCAGACGCCATAGTTTTTAACACATATCCCTTTGCTCCGATTTTCATTGCACGGAAAATCAAATCAGAATCATCATATCCGCTCAATGCAACAATCCGCACCCCTAAGTTTAATTTTTCAATTTCTTGAATTGCTTGAAGTCCATCTTTTTCTGGCATGTTAATGTCCATTAGAACGATGTCTGGGCGGTGTTTTTTTACAAGTGAAATCCCTATATTTGCACTTGTTGATGTTGCTACTACTTCAAACTGGCTCTCAATACTGATAATCTCTCTAATACCTGCCAAGTGTTCATAATTGTCATCAATTAACAATACTCTAGCTTTTTTCTTAAACTCCACCGCTCTTCTCATTAAAATTTCCTCCTCTTTATACACCTAATCAAAAATTATTTTCTTATCCTCTGTGTATATTACATCTTAATAGAGGAGGTTAGCATCGATATATAGGTTGATATTATTAAGGTTTTGGGTGTATAAATAGATGTAGACCACATGGTCTATGACGGGTGAAAAGGTAATAGGGAATGGTGAATAGGAGATTTTTGAGAGACATGTACAGTTTTTTAGTATAATTTAAATGTACTAGTACATATAATTGGAATTTGTATTTTAAAAATCCTCTGAATGGGTTGTCGTGTTAAGATTTTTAATCTTTTAGAGGTAGTTTTTTAGGTGTAGGTTGGGTTTTCTAACCCAACAAGAAGTGCGTCGTTGCGAGGAGTGAAACGACGAAGCAATCCAAAAACTACGTCATAGGGAGACATGCATCTTTGGCTATCACGAAGATATTCCACCGAAGCAGCGGATTTCGGCAAGAGTGAGTGAAGCGAAACTCGTCCTTGTGAGCAAAACGACGCTTTTGCTAACTGCCGATAATCCAAGACAATCTCCTTCAAGCTCCACGTAACAATTGGGTGTTCAATGCGAAGTGGTTCCGCTATGCGAAGCAAACGTTTTTGCAAAACCTTCGCCTTGCATAGCGGTCTAAGCAATACGCGAAAATTCATCAAAGCAAACGATTCTTTCGAAATCCTTCACCACAAGAGGCGGTTTATTTGAGTTCCGTTTCTTTATTCTTTTTTTGTAAAAAAAGAACCAAAAAAACTTTTCAGACAGGCTTTTTGTGGTAAAATTAATATAATAAAGGGAGAAGTTGTATGGAAATTATTATATTTATAGTTGGATTTATTCTGGGTGCAGGGATTGTGTTTGCAATTTTTACCATGACTCAGAAAAAAGCCGAAAATTCTAAAGAACAAATGTTTGCTTCAATGCAGCTTCAGTTTGAAAACCTCACCAACAAAATCTTCAAAGAAAGCTCTGAGGAATTTTCTTCCCAAAATAAAGAAAAACTGGAAGAGTTCTTTTCAAAATTCAAAGAAAAAATCGAAGATTTTGAAAAAAGAACAGAACAAAATTTTAAAGATGAAGTGGAAAATTTCACCAAATTTGACATGAATATAAAAACATTCATAGAGGCAGGAAGCAAAATTTCTCACGACACAAATTCGCTTGTAAACGTAATGAAAGGCGACAACAGAAAACAAGGACACTGGGGAGAAATTGTTTTAGAAAAAGTTCTTGACGCTTCAGGACTGCGAAAAGGCGAAGAATTTTTGCTTCAAAAAGGGTTTGACGACAAAAGACCTGACGCAGTTATTCTTTTACCGGAAGAAAGATGCATCTATATCGACGCTAAAACCTCTTTTGCATCTTGGGATGCTTACGTTAATTCAAACAGTGACGAAGAAAAAGATTTTCATTTAAAATATTTCAAAGATTCTACAAGAGCACATATATCAGGGCTTGCAAAAAAAGATTATCCATCAACAGGAGAAAATACCTCACCTGATTATGTTTTGATGTTTATTCCGATTGAAAGTTGTTATTCGCTTCTGTTTTGCGATGACGCCCAAATGTGGGAATTCGCATGGAAAAACAAAATCATGCCAGTTTCTCCATCGACTCTTTTGGCGTCTTTGAAAATTATAAATTCTTTCCACGGGGCGACGAGGTTAAACAAAAACGCAATGGAAATTTCGAGAATTTGTTCAAAAATGGTCGGAAAATTTGCCGAAATGTTGAAAGAAATTTTACAGGCAAGAAAGAATTTAATTTCTGCCTTGACAAAACTTGACGGCAAAGACAATATTTTCAGCAACATTAATAGGCTTGAAGAATTGGGCGTAAAAATAGAAAAATCTATTCCTGAGCTAGAAGAAGATGTTTTGGACGAAATGGCACAAGTTTGACGATTTAAAGATTGAAAAGTCGAATAGTTTTTCAAGCAAAATGCAAAATGCAAAGAGCAAAAGGTATGCTCGTCACTTTTTACTTTTTGCTTTTTACTTGTTAATCATTGCCCGAACTCTCAAGTACCTGTCAAATTCGACTCTGAGAAGTGTTAAGTCGTTATAAATTCCTGCAGTAATATGAATTCTATTATCAATGGTTGGATCTACGATATAAATTGTAGGTAAGCTGCCTATATAATAACTTCTGACTAAATTTTCAAGAGCCGGATCGTCCGTATTTACCATAACGAAGTTGTATTTGTCTTTGTAAATGTCGGCGAGCGTTTCATATTTTGGCATAGATTGTACGCAGTAACCGCACCAATCTGAGTAAAAAACAGCAATGAAAGGTTTTTTGCTCTGCATAGCTAATTCGTAAGTTGTTCCCAGATTATATTCAGATGGTTTCAGATTTTTCTTTGGACTAAATGCCACACATATGGCAGAAGTCACAAAAACAGTTATTATTGCTACTGTTAATATTAATCTTATTAAATTTTTTTTATTCATACTTCACTCTTTTTTCTCATTCCATTGACATTATTATAAAACAAAATATTTGACAATCAAATAAACAAAAAAAGCAGCATAAATGTTAAAAGCTGTGAGAGTTTCTCTTCACCCTTCAACCTTCACTTCTCACCTTTCACTTTTAAAGAATAGCCCCTTTCGGCACTACTGTCACTCCGTTTTCGGAAACGCAAAAACCTCTTGATTCGTCCTCTTCTCTGCTAAATCCTATTCTTGTATAAGCAGGAATTTCTACGTTTTTGTCGATAATCGCTCTTTTTATTTCAGAGTGCCTACCGATAGAAACACTTTCCATCAAAATTGAATCAGAAACTTGAGAATAACTGTTTATTCTGACTTTTGGAGAAAGCACGCATCTAGAAATACTACCCCCTGAAATTATGCATCCTTCAGAAACCATTGAGTTCGTTGCCATCCCAACCCTGTCTCCTTCTTGCCAAATAAATTTAGCTGGAGGTAAGTTGTAGTTGAAAGTTCTTATTGGCCATTCTTTGGAATACAAATTTAATTCAGGGCAATAATCCAATAAATCCATATTGGCTTGCCAGTAAGCATCTATACATCCGACATCCCTCCAGTAACCTTTTTCAGAATCAGTCATTCCTGGAACGAGGTTGTCATTAAAATTATATACATATATATTTTCGCCATTTTCTAACAAGGTTGGAATTATGTTTTTACCAAAATCGTGGTTTGAATTTTCGATTTCTGCATCTTCGGTAATTGATTTTATCAACATGTCACTGTTAAATATGTAATTTCCCATAGAGGCTAAGCACATATTTGAATTGCCTGGGATGGTTTTTGGAGTCGAGGTAGGTTTTTCGACAAAATTTATCAACTTCCAATTTTCGTCAACTTCCATAATCCCGAATTCAGACGCTTCTTCTATTGGTATAGGGATTGCAGATATTGTTAAGGATGCTCCTGTTTGTTTGTGGTAATTCATCATTTGAGTGACATCCATTTTGTAAATGTGGTCACCGCCAAAAACGCAGACATGCTTAGGAGGTCCTGCATCCACAATGTGCAGTACATTTTGAAAAACCGCATCGGCTGTTCCTTTGTACCATTCTCCACCAGTTCTCATTTGAGCTGGAACCAAGTCAACATATTGATTTAAAAAAGGTGACAGTGACCAACCACGGGAAATATGTTTGTTGAGGGAATCGGATTTGTACTGGGTTAAAACTTTTATTTTGAAAAACCCGGAGTTTGTAAAATTGTTTAGAACAAAATCAATAATCCTATATCTTCCGCCGAAAGGTACTGCCGGTTTTGCTCTATCTTTTGTCAGTGGGTTGAGGCGTTTTCCTTCCCCGCCAGCTAAAATCATTACTAAAACATCTTCGTTTGCCATAAATTCTCCTATAATAATTTAGATTATAATACACTATTAAAAAAAATCACTCATTCTAAATGATGAATTTTGCCTTCTTTCTTTGCAAAGAAAGAAGGTTGATTTTATTTTTTGCTTAAAATATAATTATGGTTAGCTACGTATAGAGAATTAAATAAAGAGAAGTATGAAAAATAAAAATAATAAAAAAGAAAATTATAGTGTTTTCTTAAAGCATGTGGTAGAAGATCAAAAAGAAGAAACATCTAAATTTGTAAAAACCCTATTGGTTCTTACTTTGCTTGTTTGTATTTTGATTATTGGACTTTTGTTTTTTCTAAAGGATGAAAAGACTATAGAAGATATTTTTGGGAAAGACAGTGTAATTTCTAAAACTTTGATTGGATTTGCCGAAAGTCAAGCTCATAAAAGGAGAGCGGAATTTTCTTTACCGTTTTTCCCTCATAGACAAAACGTTTTGCTTCTTGGTGTGGATTCAAACGGCTCTAACACTGATCCTTGGAAAGGAACTCGTTCTGATACCATCGTACTTTTGAACATTGATCCTAATACTCGTTCAGTAAATGCTATTTCTATTCCAAGGGATAGTAAAGTTTACTTGCCTGATGGTAACGGAGTTCAAAAAATTAACGCAGCTCATGCTTTAGGTGGGATTAAAATGACCAAGCAGGTAGTTGAAGAAACTCTTGGAGTAAAAGTTGACAGATATGTTATAGTGAGCGATCAGGCAGTTAGAAAACTAGTTGATGCAGTAGGCGGAGTGCCTATTTATGTTGAAAAAAACATGCATTATAACGATTATTCCGGAGATTTGCATGTAAATTTAACCAAAGGGTTGAATGTTCTTGATGGTAAAAATGCTGTCGGATATTTGAGATTTAGACATGATGGACTTGGAGATATTGGAAGAACCCAGCGTCAACAATGGTTCTTAAGAGGATTATTGGAAAAACTTCAGACCCCTCAGGCGATTGTTAAAATTCCTGAAGTTATTAATATTGCTTCAACTTATGTTAAAACCGATTTATCATTATACGAAATGTCTCAGTATGCAGCTTTGGCTAAAAGTTTTGATATAAGCAAAATCGAAGTGGCAACGCTTCCGGGTGGACCTAATAAAAAAGGTCATACCAGTTATTGGATACTGGATCCTGAAAAAACTCAAGAGGTGGTTAATAGACTTGTTTATAGAGACAAGCCCGAATTGAGCGATAAGCATTTTACTGCAGGTATTATGTATTCTTCTGATAAAGAACAAGAGGCTATGGCTTTGAAAGCCCACTTGGAAGAGTTGGGATTTAAGGTCAATTGCGTTAGCAGAGGACATCTTCCTCATTCACAATTCATAGCGAATTCTGACTCGGTGACTACGGAATTTTTTGGTTGGTTGAAGAAAAAAGTTCCTGAAATCAAAGGAAGTCAATTTGTCTATGATCCGAACAAATTTTATTGTGTTAACAGTGATTTTGTTATGATTATGTCAGGACAGTAGTAAAACCAAGGCTTGAAACTTCTAACCTGTCTGAACTTCTCTCTTGTTGACAATCATTGTAAAAAATGATATCTTTGTGATGTTTAGAAGTTTTGACGAAGGAGTTCTTTATGTTTGGGATGAATATGATATGTATTTTGTTGGTTCTATTGGGTGTTGGTGCTTTTTTATTATATATGGTTTATGTTCAACTCATCCAAAAGAAAAACAAGGTACAAGAAGCTCTTGCAAGTATTGATGTTCAGCTAAAAAAACGTCATGATCTTATACCGAATATTTTGGCTATCGCCGTTAAATTTATGGAGCATGAAAGAAGTTTGATAGAAGATGTTACAAAATTAAGAACGGAAGCTCTTAATATGAAATCGGATTTTTCAAATATGGAAGATAAAATTAAATTGGAGAATGAGCTTCAATCCAAAATGGGTCAGTTGATTGTTTCTGCTGAAAATTACCCTACATTAAAATCGAATGAAACCATGGTTCAGGCTATGGAAACTTTTGCCGAAGTTGAAGCTGAAATTGCCGCAGCAAGAAGGTTTTATAACGCAGCTGTGTTGGACTTAAACAATGCAGTAGAGATTTATCCTAGTTCAGATTTTGCAAAAACAATGAATATAACCGCTTTACCTTTCTTTAATGATATAGTTGAAAGCGAAAAAGCTCCTATTGACGCAGCGGCTTATTTTGCTAAATAAGGATTTTAATTAATGTCTGCAATAACCGAAGAAACAATGGATTATAGAAAAAGATTTAAAGCTTACTATTATGATAAAATCGCCAATGAGTTAGCCTCTTTTGAAGCTTACAGAACTCCTCAAATGGTTATATATTACTTTTATATATTTATGATAATCCTAACTATAGCTATTGCAATCGGCTGGGTTTTGTCTATTGGTAAAACCATGCCCCCGGGCTTTTGGGATAGAAGTGGGGATGGCAATTTTATTATTTATGGTGTGTTTGGAATATGTTCAGGGTTTTGGTTTCTTGCTAACAAGGTAAAAAAAAATTTCGAAATCAAGGTTAAAAAAGGTGTTATTGAATCATTTTTAGCTTTTTTCGGGGATTTTAAATGGATGCCAAGAGAAAGTCTCCCAAGAGAAGAAATCGAACAATCAAAGCTAATCGGGCTGATAACTGACCTTAAAGCAGACGACTATTTTCAAGGGACTCACAAGGGTTTGAAGTTTGTTATTTCAGAATTCAAGACCTGGCGAGGCCGTGGTAAACAACGCCACCAAACTTTTGGTGGGATTTTTGTCAAGATTGATATGAATAAAAAAATTCAAGGCCATACAATTGTAACTGAGGAATTATCTGTTGCAAAACAATTAACGACTTTCAATAAATTTCCACTTTGTGGAGTGGATTCTTCGGGGCTTGAAAAAGTTGAGCTGGAAGATATCGAATTCAACAAAATGTTTAAGGTCTATTCCACAGACCAGGTGGAGTCAAGGTATATATTGACTACCACCTTTATGGAAAGATTGAAGAATTTAAAAGAAATTTATAAAGTATGTCAAATTAAGGCATCGTTTTTCGATGATTCCATTTTAATTGCAATGGGCTGTCAAAGAGATATGTTTTTGTTAGGTGACTTGAACATACCTGTCACCGATACTGGAGAAGTTCAAGAACTTTTTGATGAATTTATTTCGGTTTTATCTCTTGTGGATTTGTTGCATTTGGATTCAAAAACAGGATTGTGATATTACTTTTTCCTCCTCGACAAGAAAATAAGTAATATCCCTATTGTAATATAGAAAAAACTCCATATTGTTAACGGATTAGAATCAATTATTTCTAGGCTTTCTTGTTGAGAATTTATAAAGGTGTTAATTTTATTTACCATATTTGAACTTTCGATAGAATTAAGCTTATAGATGTTTAATAATTTAATATCCCCACCCGAAGTTTCAAGTATAACGTTATAAGGATGTGAACCTTTGCCACCTGTCATTTGATTTGAGCGGGAGTTTCTTAAATCTGATAAATTCATTTGTACAAATTTCTTTTTTTGACTGATTAAGTTTATTTCTTCTCTGGAACACATATTGTTAATTCTGTTGCAACTAAATTTTATTTCGACTGAAGAAAAATAAGTCATTAAAGCACTAAATATAATAATTATAATTCCAAATATCATTAAATAAATATTTCTTTGCTTGGACAAATCTTGAGATGATGGCATTACACCATTTTTTTTGCTGGATAATTCTACAACGTTATTTTTTAAATTATTAAGGACTGTGTTTCTTTCATCTTTAGTTTCGTTTTTAACTTTATTTGCTATAACCCCTATGGCGATAATTGTTCCAATCACCCAAATAAATAATATTGTTATTATTATTTCCATCAAGTATCTCCTTTTTAAGTTTTATTATATCATTTTTTGCAGATTGTCAAAAATTTCACCTTCAAACATGTAAGAAATGAAACAATTGCCCTCACTTGTCGTCTGAAAATTTATAAGACAAGGTTGGATTGTCTTAAAAAAAGAAGAATTAAGGAAGATTAGGGAGGATTTATAATGACGAAATTATGTACGTCAGGAAAAGAAAAGTCTAGTGATTTATTTAGTGGTTTACACAATAATCACATTCAGCATTCGTCAAGAGAACATTTATACGAATTGGACACAGATGAAGATGAGGGTTCTGTAGCAATTGCTTTCAAAACATTTAACTCTATTTCAAACGATGATGATATTTTACAAATGTATCTTAAAGATGTAGGTAGAGTGAAATTATTGTCTTTTAAAGAAGAAAAAAGATTGGGAAAAATTATTCAAGAAGGAGAAGCGGCTCAGTCTGAGGTTGCAAAAAGAAAACTTGTTCAGGCTAATTTAAGATTAGTAGTCAGTATTGCAAAAAAATACATAGGGCAAGGGGTCTTATTCATGGATTTGGTACAGGAGGGCTCACTGGGGCTCATTAGAGCAGCAGAAAAGTATGATTACCAACGTGAGTTCAAGTTTTCAACCTATGCGACCTGGTGGATTAGACAGACTATAATCAGAGCGATTTCTAATTATTCACGTTCCATAAGGGTTCCTGTTCATATGACCGATAAGATTAGGAAATACAAAAAAATAGTTGCCGAGTTAAATTTTTCTTTGGAACGGGATGCCACTGAGAAAGAAATCGCAGCAAAAATGGGTTTGAATGTTAAAAAGATTCAGGGGATTAAAAGGGCGATTATAAAAGAACCGATAAGTCTTGATACACCGGTAACAGAAGATTTGAGTGTTCAAGATTACATTCAGGACGAAAGCTATCGCTCTCCCGAAGCACAGACCCATAAAAAAGTTTTGGATCAAAGCATGGGGGTTTTACTTGAAAGTCTTGATGAAAGGGAAAAAAAGATAATCACCTACAGGTTCGGAATAAATGGCGAACAGCCCAGAACTCTAGAACAGTTGGGGCATCTGATGGGATTTTCCAAAGAAAGAATAAGACAATTGGAAGACGGAGCGATAAAAAAACTCCGAGAACAAGAGCACTTGCAACATTTTAAGGCGTTTATTAAAAATTAAATTAAACGAAAGTGCTGAGAGTTAGTAAATAAATGACATAAAAAAGTGAGGTTAGAACAAATGATTGAAACAAATCGAGAAATAGTGCTAAACTACTTGAAAGACGGCAACAAATTAACAACAAAAGAGGCTGTTGAAAAATTTGAAATACGGGATTTACAAGGAATTATCAGGGATCTTAGGAACAAAAAAATTGATATAAAAGATAACTGGATAAAAATCTTGAATTCTTGTGGCAGAACAATTAGATACAAAGAATATTACTTGGACAAATAATTAAGAGAAGAGGAAGATACTGCAGTTAAGCACCTTGGTGAATGAACATGCAATCGCCGTAACTATAAAAACGATAGTGATTGGCGATTGCTTTTTTATATGCTTCAAATACGAAGTCCTTACCTGCAAATGCACTTGTTAGCATCAAAAGCGTAGATTTCGGCAAGTGAAAATTGGTTATTAATTTATCCACCACCATGAATTCATAAGGGGGGTAAATGAATAATTGAGAGTTGTCTTTGCA
>Ga0302271_10004501_pt1 | contig 11102 bp, 6 predicted proteins | sample III_Bog_N1_1_FD_198767 | JGI IMG/M metagenome (GOLD analysis project Ga0302271, IMG submission 198767) | Peat permafrost microbial communities from Stordalen Mire near Abisko, Sweden - III_Bog_N1_1 | ecosystem: Environmental > Terrestrial > Soil > Wetlands > Peat | place: Sweden: Abisko... | reverse complement strand
TCATACTCTTTGACTGCTTGAAACGATTAGTTTCGTTCTGATTTAAGTTGGTGAAGCATTCCCAGTGACTCTCAAATCTATTGGATATGGATTCGTTACTGGCTTATCGACTGTTGGTAAAATTAGAATCCAACTCTTCCTTTTCTAGCTTAACAAATTAGAAAAAGTTGATTTTATTCATTCTTTTTTCTTTTTATCTTTAACAGGAAGTATCTTGAGTCCTTATCTGTAAAACTTATCTGAATACATCCACATAAGTCCACTCTACAGTCTTGCTGTAGTAGGCATGTTGAGTTGCATTTCTATTCTTTTCTCCAAGGAAACATTCAAATAACCTGATGTTTCAGATATCCCTGAGCTGCTGGAGAACAAAGAATAATCTTTTGCGGAGAATAATAATCAAGCAGATTTCTCGATTGTAAAAGGCATCAATAAAAGCAGTAGTGATAATGTTTCCTCAGTATCTGATTGAGCGACTGAGATTGATTTTCAACTGCAGAAGTTGATAAATATAAAAAAACAGTTAATTAAATGTTTGTATTTTTTATGTCAAATCTCTTAAGACAATTGAATGCACAAGAGAACAAGATCTCAGCTGCAAGATTCTGTTTTTTTTTAAATTTAATTTTAAATATGAGAGAGAGAGAGAGAAAGAGGCCTTTCGTCATTAAGAATTATTGTTCTTCTTCTTCTGGAAATTACAACATCCTATTTTAAACACAATCATATTCTCTTAAAAATCAATGAAAGAGAGTAACTAAAAAACTTGTTATTTCAACTTTTTTAGTCATTTCCAGATTATGAATAACTATGATACTGCTTCGGCTATAATAAAATGGATGGTATTACGTATCTTTTAGTTATGTAAATCATAGTTAATTCAATGGATGGCAGTGCATTTTAGTCAGTTGCCGTTGAGCTTTTGAATAAGCAGAAAATTAAAGATATTAGTAAAAATAACAAAAAAAGAAAATTAAGATTTGAGATCACAAAAAAAGAAAAAAGAAAATAGAAGAAACAGAAGAAAACTAACAAAAAGAGAGATAGAGATGTTGCAAGACAAGACATACAGTAATGTTAAGTATTACTTTCAGCGACAATCCAACATCGATAAATTCAATGAGCTTGCGACTGTCCTGCAACAAGCTGGAATATATAATTGGGATGAAAGTCTGCAAGATAAATCTGAACAAGATCTCATTGATATGGGAATCGAAGAGAAATACGCCCATGTATTTGTCTCAGAAGCGAAGAGAGGGTAATAATAGTTACCAAGGACCAATAAAAACAATGGAAACTACGAGAAAAGAGACAGCACAACTTACAGCTCCAATATCGGTAGATCTGAGAACAAAAATAATTATGGGAACAGCAACATTAGCAATAACAATAACAACAATAACTTCTACAATTATAATTACAATGACGTGAGTGACTTTAGCGACATTGCCTCTATGGTATCGTATAATTCCGCGCATGGAAGACAGCGCGACTCCAAGCTGCAGTAGTAGTAATTCTACACTGACGAAAAGATCGAAAGGGAGATGAGTAAAATCTACGAGGTTTGGTAGGAAGTCAACGAGGAGTTCTTCAATTAATTTCCTGATTTGACAAGAGTCATTTTCTTGAACTTTGTAGCATAAGAAAAGATGCTGATATATGGGAGCACGAATGCCTCCAACGTCGAAGAACTTTTTCGAGCGTTTTCGAAGTATATCGACTACAAAAAGAGACATCATTTTATAACTTTAAACACCACTGTAGAGGAACTCTTTGAGAAACCGCTGAATTAATCGAATGTAAGCGCAGTTGACGCTAATTTTCTTCTACTTCACTAAATCTTTCAAGCATCCTCGCCGCTTATTAATGCGATTCTGCATCATCTCTAGGAGACTGATCGGCTCACAGCATATGCTACAACAGATCAAGATTAGCCAGGAACATAGCAATTTGATTCTTAGATTCTAGAAGAATTTCTGTTTACATACTTTGAAGATCCGCAGATTGTAAACAATCAAACAAATAAAAAATTTAGTTTTATTTTGTAAATCTCAGTTATTCTTATGTTCTTTCGTTGTTTTGGATGGTTCTGTAAAGCAACAGCAGAGGCCTGATGAAAAAAGAGATAACTTTGATGAATTTGTCTCAGCAATGTGGACGAAGAATGGAACCACAGGAAAGATGGCTAACCCTTAATCGTTTCTTAAAAATACCTTAGATACATCAAAACCTGGTTAGAATAACCCACGTATCCCTAATGCCTTCCGCAAACCAGAGCTCAAACTCACTTGCGAATTCTTAACGTGATTTAATTGATTTATTTGGATATTTTATTTCTACTTTTGCGTCAATATTCTTGTTTCTTTTTCTTAATCTTGTAGAGCTCTGGGCGATTTAGCCTTCGAAAAGGTAGAAGACTCAACGGGTATCTTAAAAATCTACTTGAAAGAACTACGAGAGAGGCTTCTTGAGAATAAGATTCTTATTTCTCAGCGAAGATGGGTTAGGATCTTCCGTGTTCTAAAGCTCATCGCATTTACTCGTGGAATCGGTGATACAACGAGGGTATCTCTAGCAGATTGCTTTATTACGCCTTTTTTAGTCGCTAAAAACCGAAATGAGTTTGAGTTCATCGATGGACTCAATTTAGAAGTCCTTGAAAGTTTAGCTCGATTCTATGGGTCACTGAAACTCTCGCATTACATAGAGAAGCACTTCTGGCTTCTCTCTTCACATAAAAACTTCATTAAAAAAATAAAACGACGTCACAGTCATCTTCCTTCATTCTTTCAAGGATGCATCTCACATCCAGAGTACTTCACAATATCTGCTGAGATTCTGTAGCAATAGCGATATTCATAGCTGTGCTATACCGTGACAGGATCAGATAGGAAGATTCTAAGTGATGATTTTTTTGCTGTAAAAAATAAAAAAAAATTTCAAACAATTTTTCAGTCATTTTTTTAGTTTTTTACTTTGTAAACTAATCAAAATCTGCTCGGATTTTATTCTAGATTGATGTGAATAAAGCTTATGAGATGAAGCTTGATATCAAGACTTCTCACAAGATGGTTGCTTACATTGGACTTGTTTGCTTCGATGAAAACAAAGAATTCATCCACTCAACATAAGTTTGCAGAGTTGATAACTCTGAAGTTCTCCTTGTAGGGGATGATCCAGATGAGAGAACTCTCCTTATCGCTCCTGACTCAGCAGAAGCGTTGGTAAGATGGAATAAGTTCGATCCATCATCGAAAGACAATTAACAGAATTTCGCGTATTTAAGATCCCTCGGATTTTACTTCGATGGGGATGTGTCTAATCTGATTCCTTCTTCTGCAGTCATACAAGTAGGCTTTAATACAAACAGTTTTCAACTGTTTTATCAAGTCATTTTTGATTTTTATGAATAACTTCTTTTTGTTTTCTGTCCACATATTCAAGGATACCTCGAAGCCCTATGACACAACTGAGAATCAAGGAGCATACTCGAGTGCAGTTGGTGGGAAAATAAAACTAACTGAATTGGGTTGGAAGAAATATGCAGCTATGAAGGAAAAAAGACTTATTGAGTTCAACAAAACGCAACTCATGAATCATTTCGAAGGTGGAACATATACATTCGCGGAATGTTTCGACGATCACATCAAGAAATGGATGCAGAAGAGTTTCTGGTTTAAAGGAGAAACGAGAGCAGCAGAGACGAATAAATTTAGAAAAGGAACAAAGTTCATTAAAATCGTGCTACTTAGCAATTACAATAGCGGTTTCCCTGATTTCAAAATCCTCTAAAAAGATGCCTCAATCATGTGGAAAAATATCGAATTCAACTACCTGAAATGAAGCTATGAAATGGGAAATATTTTTATTCTAGCTCTTCATTTTCTTTAATCGTTAGCATCAAGGTTTGAGAGAAAAAGATTTGGAAACATTCAGCTCAAAGTCAATTCAAAGTTATTGTTTTTTCCGAAGCTATGATAGAATCAATTGAATCTAACCAGACAAAAACAGCTTAAGCAAAGAAATAATCCTAGATCTGCATATTTAAATTGAATTTTTTGCTTAAAGCCTGTTTATTTGCTGTTTAATTTATAATTGTTGATTGCTGTGTACATATGAAATAATGATTTAAATAGAAATTAATGTGAAATAAAGATAAATTGATTGTTTAAACTAGATTTTTCTTAAAGAAAATGACTTAAATTGTTACACAAATTAATTCATAGCAAAACATATGATACTTTACTGCCGAATATTCTTTCTATTTATCTCTATCTTGTTCTATCATTTGTCATTTGTCACTTTAGTCCATCCTTCAATCAATTGAGTTCATCAAGATTCTTCTTTCTAATGAGCCGATTTAGTACTCTCGTACACCAACTTCTGTGGATCTTGATAACTAAATAGTCTATTACAATGTAATCAAGGAAGAAATTTATGAGCGCTGATAAAAGCCATCGTCCGATTTAAGAGGAACTTGCAAAATATTTAGAATCTTCTAAAAATGAAATCAGGGAGTAGAGTATTATCCCAAGAACACAAGCATACTTGCAGTATGGTGAGTTAGCTAAGTTAGCTTATTTGAAGCAGATTTTCTCGAAAAAAGACAGAAAACTTAAAAATGTTGGGAGGATGTAATGGATGAAGCATCTGAAAATCAAAACCAGACCAAATACTTGGGAGAAATCTTTTATATTGTTAAGTTATAGGCCTTGAATTTCTTTTGTATCGTCATCTATCGCAAAGGAAAGGGTAAGTGCTTCAATCAGTGCTATTGCTTCAAAGAATAAACAGATTCTGAGCTATATTGAGCAATATGGCAAGGGTTAACTAAATGCGTAAATAGGATGGTAAATCAACATAGGATTACTCTAAAATCGATCGTTTTCGAGGCTACTACTATGTGCAACTTCTTGCTATTGCTGTTATGGATTTTCAAGATTATTTTCTTTATCATTTTTAGCAGATTCTGAAGCTAAATCGATGGGAATTCCTTCGGGAATATCCAAGTTAATTTGAAGATCTAAACCAGGAAAATTCGTAAGATATTTCACAGTTCTTTCTTCTTCTTTGAGAGTGTTTTTTTCTGGAGTTGTATTCCCATTTGGCTCATTTCTGTAAAATGTACTTATCGGAATCAGATTGATTTCCCTAGATTACTCGTTAGTATTTGGTTATTGATTCATACTAGCTAAGTCTATCTCAGCTTCTTTAGCTCTTTTAGCCATGTTCTAGGCAAATTTCTCAGAAACTTACGCATTCCCTACAACGGATTTGATCAGGAATGTTTCACTGATATCAGCGAATTAAATGGGTAATTGAGTATTTTTCTTAGGTTCTTGTTTTTTCTTTTCCTCGAACATGCCTTAAGGTAATCCTATTACTGCCTGAGGAGCTTCACTGACAAGACCAATTGTGACACCATCCAGTTTTATGATATTTTTTTAGTTGGATTAACCTTCTTATTCGAGCTTAGACAATAAATTATTTTAATTATTAGCTGAAGCATTATTATTATTCAAGCCATTTTTGTCATTGTGGCTATCCAAGTTTGGGTTGTTATTCACGAGAGTGACTGCATTACTATTGCCATTCTTCTTTTCATTCAATTTTTGTTTCAAAAATGTAGCTAATGCTATTCCGTGCATTAAGATTAGCACCAGACACATGTTCAAAATCCCAAAAAACTTTGCAAAATAAAAACAAAAATATTCCAATTTAAAGAGAAAGAGAGAGAATAAGTAAATCTACCAACTTACTTTAAATTCATTTTGAGAAATGGACATATCACCAGCTGAATGATATGATTAAATCCCGATTGAGAAACTTGTAAGATGATCTGAAACGCAGGTGTAGTCTAATTTAGCAGAGTCGTAGGTAGTGTTTAAACCTTAAGATGTCCACGTACCATTTGAAAGTTGATATTGGCATTACATTGTATAATTACTAGCTGAATATGCCTGCAGTTACGAATCCAACAGCTACACAAATTCAAAAAGGAGAAATCAAAAACCAATACTCAAAAAAATGTCTCCCCCTAATTTTCTTACTTCTCTATGTATTTTAATCGAAATAGGAGAAGAAACACCATTCACAGTAAACTACGCATTTTACGATGATTTTTTTCTCAGAGTAACATCAGCTATGCTCGAGGCTAGGAGATTAAATTCAGACTACGAATAATCATGATCAAGTTCTTACAAGTCTAATGGCCACATTACGACTTATGCAAAGATCTAACTACCTAAATTCCCAAAGACAGCTGTTGGAATCTGCACTGACCAAGATGACGTATTTGTTGAAAGTGCTACTGCATTTGAGTTTGAATACCCCGCATTCGATAGATCTAATATGACTCCTTCAATATTTTCAAGAGAAAACGTGTAGTTTGCTCCAGCTGATAGCGAAGAGGACTGATACGAATACAATGCGGCATTGAAATTATCTTTGATTGCTTAGATATCGGTAGTTGTAATGTTTTAAAAACTCTACGCTTTTCGAAGAACATCAAGCGCTTAATCATTTGCGCTGAGAAGATTTTTTGCTGCAAGTTGTGAGAGATTTTCAGCGTAGAGTGAGTTATCATTGAGAATCGAAAGGAATTAACTTGTGATGTTTTTGTTGAATATATCACGGATAGCAGCGATGTTGCTTAAGGATTCAGTGATCACCTCCAAACTAATCAACAAATTAACAGGATTTTACAGCAACTTTAACATAAATAAATGATTTTTCTTTTAGGAACAATTTATTAATTTTTTACGAATTCTCCGCGGAATCATTGGAAACTGAACTAAGTGTATCGATAGACGATTTCATACTCGAAAGGGAATCCTAAAAAATAACCTGCACTTTCTCAAGATCGATCGTTCGCCAAGCACATGTTTCTCCAGAGTATCCCGTCTTGCAATTGCATTTGCTGTAATAACTCGTGATGTTTGTTTTGCAAGATCCATTCGAAGAGCAGTCAACTGTGGCATCGCATGAAATCTAGACATTCTAGCTATTTGAAAGCATTTTCTACTATGCAACGAGTTTTTTATTGCCAGCGTTCAGCTAAGGAGCTGAATTCGTTATTTGAAGCTATAACGCGAAGTTTGCTAAATCGAATGTAGAAAATGTTATGGAATTTTCAATAGATTAGATGTTGTTAATGATGCTTGAAATGATAGGCGAAAGCTATGTAGGTTTGAGTTATTCACTGAAAACGTACGGGCTCAGCGTAAGAGATAGCGAGAAAGTCCAAGATAGAGTTTGAAGATATGAAAATGTCAAAAATACTTTAACTTCTTGTTTAGCAGATATCTAAGGAAATGTTTACAGCACAGCATATGGCGAGTTCAGTTATTTCTGCCATGAATCGGTTGTTGAAGCTGCTTTTGAAGTGAAAATAGTAGAATTACTTCGAATGTTCGAGGAACTTAGCAATTCAGCTGATAAACGGTAAGGCAAGGTGTAGGTATTTACAGGAATTGATTTAGACAGAGAATACCCTTGGAGAGTAAACTGAAATGTTTCATTCATAGCAAAGCCTTTTGTTGTATTTACGTTGAAAGTACCTGTGATGAATCCAAATGTCGAGAGGGAGTTCGTTGCAGTTATAGGAAGTGAGTTGATTGTAGTCGAACACGTTATGGTGTAACTAGAAGAATCCATGAGTTGACCTGCTGGAATTAACGCCTTGATTTGGTAATCTGTGACAGTGTTGGACTAGTCATTTAATAGCAGATTATATTGGAGTTCATTGACTATGCAAGAAACCGCTAAAGGAGAGGCTATTCTGATGATAGAATTTACATGAAAGAAGGTTGTGATGGATGTCTGAGCACTGTAGAGTCCTTGCAAATTCAAGGAAGAACTGAATGAAACAGACGCAGAAATGTTGATTGTGCAGCTGGAAGATGCTTGATTAGCTGTAGTGCCTGATGGACATTGCGCATAACAATTCAGAAGATTATTAGTTGTACTATCACTCGGGGTTGTATTTGTAAACAGATTACTTGCAATCGAGAAATAACCTACTGCACATGCAGAGCAATTGGTGTAGCAGATGATGCATTACAAATAGACTGAAAGGTCAATATTTGTAGATTACACTGCTAAATACCCCGCATCGCAAGAAGTTTAGCAGATATTCCAAGTTGATACTGCATTGCTCTTTTTCTACAATACATAGGAGCTGGCGCATTGCATGCAGTCAGTTTCTGAAAATTAGAAAAGAAAAAACAGATTATTTGTTTGTTTGAGCCAAATAGAACAAATAGCAAAAAAAGGAAGGAATTTATCTTACAATTAGGACCAGTGCAAGTTGAGCAAGAAGAATCGCAAGGACTACAGTAAATCGTCATATCTGTGATGGTTTTTCTGGATAAAAAGAATCATTTGTGAGAAGAAAAAACGAAAAAGAATAAGAAATACGAAAAAATGCCTGAAGGAAAACATAACTTACTTGCTGTCGAGATCAGCAGCATAGGAAAGCTAGTCAAATGATTCTCCTTTCTAGCATGGCAACTTCAGACAGAGATTCTAATATAAAGTGAAGCCTGAAGAGCATTTGGTGACACATTATTTGCGATCTACACTGATTTGGCTAAGCATCCCTGAAGGACATGACTCTGTGCATGCATTGTAAGTAATTCTCAATGAGGAAGATGAATATGTTTTGGTAATCTCATATAAGGAATAGTTGCACCTATTATTATTATTTCAAATTAGATATTTTGATGAGAATAGTCCAATTTCAAATTTGCAAATTGTTTGGAATAGTTAGAATTATTTTACTCATCAAGGCATGCTCCGTTGTATGAAAAATCAGCATAATTTGCACACTAAATGCAGTCCACAACAGGAGAACTCAGATCAATCACACACGTATTGCAGCTGTAGTTGCATTGGCAAGTAGTTCCTTGCTGTATAAGGCCTATGGGACATTCATCAAAACTGAGAAAATCAAAACACATTACAACAAAAAAAAGTTATTCAAAAAAGTAAAAATTTTTTCAACAATGCAAACTTTGCTTACCAAACGTTGCTCGCCATCACCTGCGATTCCTTGCAAGTATTGAATGCTATTCCTGAATAAGTGCATATGCCATCTTGCGCAGTGAATTTGGATACACATTCAGTACAATAATTAGCAGATGTACACTTTGAGCACGGGTATTGACTTTGTGAAAAGAAAAAAAAAATAATTAATCAAGAAAAAAGATAAAAAAACTTATTGAACATTAATGGACTTTGTCTATTAACGCTGGTTTTTATAATCTATGTTGATTCCTTACCATGGTAGACACCTTTGAATGTTGAGAAGGGTGTTAGTTTCGAGATACTGTGAATCAGGGCATTTCGATACGCAAGTAGAACCGTACAAAATCATTCCAGTTTTGCAAGACACGCATTGATTCGAAGACAAGATGCACTGGCTGCAAGATGAAGAGCATGGTTAGCAGTTTAAAGCTTAAGAAATCAATTTGAATTGATAGGAAATTGCGTAGTAATAATCTTTTTTGTTCAGCTAATTATATTTTCCACTTGAGCACTTACTTTAGCACTGGCCATTGATAGTTGTGTACTAAGAGATATCAGCACAGCTCAAGCATTGATTCTAAGGAAGTAATTATTTTTTAAAAAACCCATTAGAAAATCAGAAAAAAGAAGACAAATTTTATAATTATGCATTAAAAACTCAAGACAATTTTTATCAGGAAATATGCGTTACGTAGCTGGTACAAAAAGAGCAGTTTGGAGAGCAAGGCAGGCATAGTTTATCAGTAGAAGCATATTACCCATCGGGGCAGTTTTAATCGCATCGGTTTCCATTCAGAACAGCTGAAGTATTCAAAGGACAAGATGTACAGTATGTAGACGTGTACTAGCAAGTCAAGCATGAATTATCGCAAGGGAGACAAGTTTGATTTGACAGATAGTATCCGTCAGCACAATCATAGCAACCTGTGTTCCCTGCAGCATAGCAATGAGTACCTAATTTACAAAATCAATTTGAAATTATTGTAGACAAAGTTCGAGTATTTTTGTAATTTAATCTATTTCTCTTTCTTTCTCTCTATTTATTAAAAATTGTATGCTTACATGATGGATCGCATTTATTATTGCAGACATCAAGCGAATCTTTATAATACGTTAACGCGCAATCTCCTTTGAGTGTGCATTCCGTTTAATCGGAGGATAACTCATAAGATGAGAAACACACTGAACATTTCGAGCTGTTCGCAGTGCAATCCTAGCAATTACCCAAATTACAAGGCAAGCACGCAGAGCTTGTCTGATTTAAATAATATCCATCTGAACAAAGAGAGCAGTATCCAAGATGATCACATCTGAAGCAGTTCTTCACTGAACATGATGCACAAATTAGATTATTCGAGTAGTAGTCCTGCAAGAATGTGTATCCATCCACACATTCATAGCATTAATAGCTACTATTGCCAAAGCAAGATTTACATGAAGGATGGCAACTAATGCAGGAAGAATTCGAGGAAGTTCTAAACTATCCTTAAGGGCAGTCACTTAGAGATAGACATTGAAGTTCTTCCCTTGAAAACTACAAGCCATCCTCGCATTGAAGACATAATTTTGTAGTTGAATCGCATGATGTACAGTGGGATATACCACATTCACTAGAGCAACTTCCTAAGACAAGGAAAATAGCACTCAGCAGGAGATAAGTGGAGGAAAAACTTGAAGTCATATTTTAAGTTTATGAGTTTTTATTTAGAACTTCCCAGCGAGAATTATTTATTTTTTCCTTTTAATTTCACGCTGAGAGTTAATTCCTCCTTGTTCTTCTATATGCCACAATCGATCAATGTTTGTGTCACCAATTTTTTACTCCTCTCACATGAAATAGGGCATCTAATCGAGATAGAGCTTTACTCTCCCCTCCTTAGGCAAAAATAAATAATATCATACAGAAATAAACGCATAATTAATTTACTCCGCTTTTTGCACATAAAAAAAATCCAAAGACTATAAATTAGCATTGTAGTTCTAAGCAAGGAAAATGTGGAGTTTTCAAGTTAATAATCTAGATTTGATTTTTGTTAAAATTTCATTAATACCATACCTACCCAATCAACCCAGAG
>Ga0302271_10004499_pt1 | contig 11107 bp, 5 predicted proteins | sample III_Bog_N1_1_FD_198767 | JGI IMG/M metagenome (GOLD analysis project Ga0302271, IMG submission 198767) | Peat permafrost microbial communities from Stordalen Mire near Abisko, Sweden - III_Bog_N1_1 | ecosystem: Environmental > Terrestrial > Soil > Wetlands > Peat | place: Sweden: Abisko... | reverse complement strand
TGTAAGAGATTAAACAGAGATCTCCCCCCTCCCCCCCAGAAATGATCATTGTTACTTTCTAGATTATTTGGTTATGATTCTGAATTAATCTTTGGGTGTATGGGTGGATGATATTAAAAAACAAATTCCAAAAATCTTCCCTCCCTTCCATGCCCAACATAAATTTTCAATTAGATAACATTTATTTAAGATATTTCTTTCATTTTTTTTAGCATATTTATCCAATTAATTTACTTTTTTTTAACAATAATTCCAGGAAATTTGATTTATGAGATGCTCACTGGCATGCCTCCTTTTTCAAATAATTCTCAAAATCGCGAAGATCTCTTTAAATAAATAATAAATAAGGAAATCGACATTCCTGAAAATTTATCGAAACCTTGCTAAGATCTCCTGAAGAGGCTATTCGAAAAGAATCCCTTGATTCGCCTTGGAGCTAATGGAGCTAGTGATATTATGGACCATCCATGGTTTTTAGATGTGGATTGGGACAGAATGCTTTAAAAAGAATATCGAGCTCCATTTGTCCCAAAACTCAAGAGTGATGTCGATGTGAGTAACTTCGATGACGTAAACAATAATTCAAGAGAGGAATTTAATGCTATTTTTGGTTGATTCTAACCACACACATTTTTGAATGATAATCTCTTATTAATGATTTTTTTGTTAAAAAAAGTAATTTGTAGGATAGCCTTTATTAAACGACTCTTATTAAGATCATTAAATATATCATGAGTTCTCGAGTAAGTCATTTTTTTAATAAATTTTCTAACAAAAAAATACAAAGAGAAACTAATCACTATTTTTTGTAGATTTTTCATTTGTGAACAGCCTGAAAGAACAAGCTCATTCTAAAATGGATATTGAATGATCAGCTATCTTTAATGAATCATGATTTAGTATTGTAAAACTCAACAAATACACTATCATTGGGATTGTTGGGATTGAACTGTAACAGTAAATTATCTGTATTCTACTTGAGTCTTCATGTGTATGATAGTATTATGAAACAGATTCTTCTCAACATTTCAGTTTTTATTCATGGATGAACATTTGATAGCTTTATTAGTTTATTTTATCAATGATGTATTTATTCAAATTCGATCAAAGGAAAGACTTCTAATTCTTGAAAATTGATTTATCAATTTATTAATTTCCCTTTAATTTAGAAAAATAAGAAATTTCAGTTCTTAATTAATTCTCTACAGTTTCATTGAATTTCTAAATTCGAGCGATCCTTAGCCTTGTTTTCTGTAAATTAACTATTTTCTACTTGAAATATCATTGTTCGTCTTACAAATGGAGGCATTTCGGATAAAATGAAACTAATACAACATTCATATTCATATTTAAAAACATCAATAGTTATGTTTAGGTACATGTTTTTGTCCATTTACTTCACATGACCCAACATTATTGATGTTGACTTTATATTGCTGTCCACATGCTGTACATTCATTCATGTTGTTGGTCTTGAGTACTTAAATCTCCTTGAGTTGGTTTTCTTTGTAGACTTGACAATATAACTAGTAGTCATCTTCAGGGAAGCCTCCTTCTTATTTGATTTTAGTGATTTGATCAAACGGTTTGAGCTTGATTACCATACTGTCGATGATAAAGAAAGGATTTTTAATATCTTTCAAGCATTAGTCCATATTTCCATATCTCTTTCTGAAAAGGTTAATATCATCTTTTGCATCTAATCCTTGCATTTCCTTGGTTATGTCTCCTGTCACCATGAGCATTCTAGTACCGCCTCTTTGTAGAATTAGCCTGAGAACATAGCTTAGGAACTTTTGTTCAGATTAGCTTCGCTTTGCTTGCATTTTATTGATAGAATATTATGGAAAGGACTTTTTTTTGATTTTTAGAAATTATTTGTTTTTTTAATAGAAAAAGTTGTCTGTGTTGTAGTTTATTAAGCACAGTTTTCTAGTCATAAATGAAACTATTTTGAAGAACAAATAGCTAACATTTTGCATTTTCTTAGACTTTATTACTGATTAAAAAAGGAAATTCGAATAGTTTTTTTGTTTATCTTTTTAAGATTACTTGTATTTTTTAATATTTAGAAAAGTTTTAGAGCTTTGCGTTGATTAACTAATTATTTAGTGGAACAGAGGTAATTTAGTGAAAAAATGGTAAATCAACAGTAAAAATAAAGTTTCATGCACAGAACAGTGATAAAAAAGAATAGTTAATAGTAGAAAAATGTAAATTTGAGTTCTTGGTAAAGTTTTTTTTTTCAGTTGAAGTTTTGTTATTAATTTCTTTTATCGCTATCCTCAGCTGAATTAATCTCTCCATGTGATTTATGATTAAGTCTTTGTTTTTTTAAATTATCACCTTATTTATCATCACCACTGACAGCCATTTTCAGCTCTTCCGGTGAAATATCACCTTTCTTTTAGATCTACAATTCCTAGTTCAATTGAATGTTTAAAAGGACTCAATTATTATGTTTCAATTTAACATTGATTTTATGTAAATTTATGTTATTTTTACCTTAAACCTTGAGTTTATTTAATCAATATCACCGATTAGATGTGAAACAGATTTCCAAATGGGTGAATTCTCCCCTTGTTTCCACATTTCTAGCTATTTTTCATTCAAGTAGTATTGCTGAGGACCTAGTATACTGCCTGGCCTTGCAACACGAATCCACCCAATGAAATCAGCTGCAGGGAAATGGTAGTGCTTCATCGCATACATGCCAATAAGTGTTCCAGTTCTCCCAAGACCAGCCTTCAAAATACAAGGAAGTAATCAAAGTTAGGAATGGCTCTGATAAGGATAAACATCTTTTATTATCTAATTGTTACCTTGCAGTGAACTGCAATTTTTCCTTTCTCTTATTCGCAAATCTCAAGGAATTTAGTCACAATATCCTATTTTGGTTTTTCCAAATCAACAAATGATCAAGAGAAATGCAAGAAGAGTAATTGTAAGTTATATGATTCAATGGTTGGAAAGTGACAAGTGTTACATCAGGAGGACATGATCCATCTAGAAAATATAGATCGACGTGTTTGATTCCATTTTTTGTAAAGCGAGAAGCTTCATATGCTTTTTTGTTGAGTCTAATAACCATAGTAACACCCAGATTCTTAAAGATAGGCACATAATCCTCAGGTGTAAATGTACGATACTAAAAATGAATGAAAAAGAATGAAAAAAAAAAGAATTTCATAAGTCTCTCGCAAGGGTAAAATATTTCTTTTGTTACTCCCTCTGCATCCCTTTAACTGGAAGAAGGTCCAGAAAAAGCGACAAACTTATCTGGAACTACAATATTGAGATCACCATTTTCGATTCGCTCATAGTATTCATAGTCTCTGTATTTGAAATCTCTAACATTGAACCACTTAAGCTTGATAGCACATTCAATTCCTCTCAAGCAATCTAATATCTTAAAAAAAGAAACATTTTTAGGTACAAATCACAAGATCTGCTTGATTTTCGTTGTTTTTACACTGCATTTGTAGGTGCAATATCCATAACTCGCATCTCGATAGTCGTTAAAAGGAGGTTAGACGTTCGAGAAAACTGACCATGCTTCATCTGCAGATCTTCCTAAGATTATGACCTACAGGATTTATAAAAAGTTTACAAAAATTTATAAACTAACGTTCTATTGATTTTCAACAATAAAAAGTATCTCCTTACTTAGAAAGCGCCCATGAGATACGCAGCATTTGTCCGCTTATTGGAATCTACTCCAGTGTAATGGAAGATGATATTTTTAGAAAATTATGGATCTGCTACGAGATATTCGAGCTCTGTCACAAAACGATATGTGTTGCCTAAAGTATGAGGACCAAAATCAGCGAAGAATGGCTCGTATTACAGATCCTAATTGAGTTATCAATTTCAAAAAAACATTTTATTTCTTCTTTTCCTTCAATAATTTGAGAATTTTTTCGGTTTATTTAAAGGATCCCATTCATTTTGCTTCATAAATCAAGCAAATATCTCTTTTTCTTAGAATTCCTCTGATTTTCTCTTAAATATCTCATTAGTTTCCCCTAATAACTTAACTTCTACTTATTGTAATCATCCTTATACCTAATCGATATTGAAGAAATATGCATTCTACATGTTTTTAGGAGGCTCTCTACCTGAAATCCAGTACAGACGATCTAGTAGTTTTCCAAATATTTGTTGGAAGCATGCATAATATGTCAAAATCTCTAAAATAATCATCTCTTATTGCTTTTTTTCTTCTGAAACTACTTTAACTTTTGCGCATTTAAAATATACCTTTAATGATCTCAATAGCTTAAGGTCGAAGGTTAGCTATGCCATTAGCACTACCATTCGACTAGTTAGAAGATGTTCTTTGATGCATTTTTTTTGATTTCTCTTATTGTAAGTTTATGTTCTTTTCTTTATCGTTTGTTGTTCCCACCTTCTCCTTCTGAAAGTTTAATGCTAATATTGTAATAATACTGTTTAATAATGAGTGATCTCCCCCACGGTTTCTCTATTTCTTCTGTGCCAATTGTTATCAATTTAATTTTTATTTGTAATACTTGTTTGGATATTTTTTACAAATAAATCAATCTAAATATTTGAAAGTTCCTTTTTTTTGAAAACCTTAAACTAGAATTTTCTTCATTTTGTTAAGGCTATTTACTCTTTTTTTGGCTTGATATTCTGGATATTGACTTGTATGATGTCTTTTTTTTAAATACAAATTTCATTCTCAGTTTTTCTTTGTGATTTTAGGTTTGAAAAAGCAAAAACTACCAGCAACTCTTGCCTATCTTTCCAATATTCAAAATTATTTATTCATAAACAAAAAAAAACAACAACAAAAAATTACAATCAGGAGCAAAATTCTTCCTTTAATTAAAAAAATGGATCTATCCCATCCAACCTAAGATCTCTCCAACTATGACTCTAAAATCGAAGATATCGAAAGAAATCTCCAATAACTAGAAAGAGAATATGGATTCTCACGTGACAAAGTTGATTTGGCTGCTACAGAAACAACACCATCCGCTGCAACAAAATTTACTACCAATAAATCTATTTCAAGAGGATATAATTACAATAGAACTAGTGGTGTCGATGGAGAAGAAGTAGACTAACCTTAAACTTTGCGACCTGTTCCTACTCCATTAGTTTCAAGTGCAAAGTACTTGAATAAACCATAAGACTAGCTAAGATACAAGAATTTAGTGGCTTTAGATGTAGAAAAACCAAGAATGTAAAAGAATAACCCAGAAATCAGTGAGAAATGGCCAGTGGTATTTGTGAACAAACCAGATCTAAAAATGTTCTATGTTGAACAAGAATACAATCCATCAATATTTGATAAACGTGATTTCCAAACGAACATCAATCTACTCAACTCAAATGCAGTGTTTAATGACTACATGGATACTTTCGGGTTGGAAGTACTCTGAAAAAAAATAAAAGGAATAAATTCAAAAATAGGAAATGAAAAGGAGAGAAAGAGAGAGAAGCAATTAGACGTTTGAGAAATGCAGAATCATAATAAATGTAAAATTTCCTTCTTTTTTTTATATTTTGTAAGAGAATTTCAAGTTTTTTTCTCCCAAAAATCCTTTCAAAACATTTCATCATGCATATCCTTCTCAACAAAGCTACTTTGCGAATAACTGTTAATGAATGGAAAATCAAAAAAATAAATTACAATATGCATTTTATTGCTGAACCAAACACAACAATCAACAAAATAGATAAATTTTAGAAAAATACTTTTTTTCAATAAGACAACTGCTGTTAAGCGTTGGGAGAAGAGCGAAAGAGCTGAGAAGTTCAATGGGTAAAAATAATTTTATTAATTTCCATCAACTATTCCAGATATTTATTAAAAATAATCAGTATTTTACTTCAAAAATAACATTTTTAAAAATCCTTTTTAATACAATTCAAATAAACTAAAATATAACTAGCTAAAATATACTGCTTTTCATCATCATCACATCATCATCATCATCCTTGCTATTCTTTTTATGTTACCCAAGGGACTCTCTCTATCATATCAGCTTCATGTTTTCTTCCACATGTTCCTAGTACTGTCCCTAAGCACTTGAAGTACCCATCCGTGAAATTAAAATCCATATTTGCTTTCTTGCAAGTTGGACATTTTTAAATTCCTCCAAATAGAATTCCATCGGCACAGCGATGAAGCAGACTCTCTCTACTCCCAAGAGTTGATTGTGCGTTTAGTTCTAACATTTATTATAAGGTCTCATTAGTTAGCAACTTCAAATCATCGATTTTGTTTAAATACTTCTCGAAATTTTAGTAGGAGTATCCAGTGAGCACCATTGTAAGTTTCTTGAGTTTTTCTGGATTTCTTTATTTTTTAAGTTTGTTATTTTAGTTTTCCTTTTCTCGTTGCTGATGCTCTAATAAGAAAATCTATTCTTCTTCTCCTTCTTCACTTCCATTGGATTCTTCTTAGTTCTATGCTGCTTGTCCTTTTCCTTGTCTTTTTCTATCCTTATTCCGACCATTTTCTCCATTTTTCATTAGTTTCTTCCCTTTTTTGTTCGGGTCAACATCTTTAAGCCTAATACCACCAGCTTCAAAGAGTATCCTTAGTTACCTCTAATCTTCCGTATTAATGTTCTAGTATCCCTTGATCAGAGTAGGATCAATGTCCTAATATCTCTTCCCTAGCTAAAAACACTTAAAATGTGTCCATAGAACCACCATTCTTTCATCTTCATCAACATACAATTCCTCACCAATTCTCAATTCCCCATACTAGATTATAAGCTTGCATCCTCTGCATCTTGCTTGCTTTGTTTTAGAATACTCGATACTCAAATCTTCTAAGAACATATTTTCTGTGTTTCTCCCAAAACAAGTAATGTGTGTGTATTTTAAATCTAAAAATTAAATAAAGTTGTTTAATCGAATCAAATTGATTCCCAATAAGTTAAAAAACAACTATTTTTGCGCCAAATTTAAATCTTAATATACTATGAAAATACATTAAATCAATCTTCTTTTAAACTGTCAAATTCTTAAAGTTTCTTATATAAATAGAAACAATCTTATTGACACACGCTTTATAAATTACAAAACAAAAATAGTATTTTCGTTATGCAAGATAGCTCTTTTTTAAACAATAAATCGAATAATACGAAGGATACTTAATTAATTTCTAGACATAGCCTAAGAGAATCTGTTGTGATTATGATTCAAAAACTTAAAAGTTATCTCACTCTTTCTTCTCACTGCATCTTAAATCCTCCTTCATCCAAGGTGTTCTAGTTATCAGATCACTGCCATATTTCATTCCACATGCCTTTGGCTATTTCCCTAAGCATACGAAGAATCCATCTGTAAAATTATAATCCATGTTTTGATGTTTGCAAGCCGGACATTTCTAAATTGCTCCAAATAACACGCCATCAGCACAACGATGAACAAGAGTTTCTTTTCCCCCTGCGACAGACTGAAAGTTAATTTCAAGCATTTTTCTTAATTAATCCTTAGATTTATGCTCTAGACTATCAACTAAGTTCAAATACTTCTCGAATTGGGAATAACTGTACCCTAGCAGGACTAAATCCTTCCTACGAGTTTTCTCAGTGGACTTATGCTGCTTCTTCTTCTCCTACTTCGTCTAAGGCAAAACTTTAAAACTATGACTTTTTTCACCTATCTCAAAAAACAGTTTTGTTATTCTTTAATGTTCGCTACTTAGCTAATTGTATCCTTTGATGAGAACAGCATCAACATCTCTGTATTTCCGCCATACATAAAAGCATCTCAAGTGGGTCCAAGACACAACTGGTTTTTCATCTTCATCAACTAATAGTTCTTCACCGATTCTTAGCTCTTCAAACTAAATTTTATCTCTACATTACCCACATGTAGCTCTGTTTGTTTTAGAGTACTCGATACATAAATCCTCGAGAAACATTGGTTTTTTATGGCTACTACGAAACTATTAATTTTTTTTGATTTTTTTGTTGTTGTTGTGATATTGCCGAAATTTAATGAATATATTAAGGAATTTTTATTAAATTTGCTTGCTGGCTTTGATCAAAAATGCAAGAGAAATAATTTAGAATTTAGATCAGGATCTATATTCTTAGCAAATAACCAATTTAATTTCACAAATATTTTGAGGAAAAAACACCCAACATATAAATAATAGTAGTTGAAATTGAGAATGAACATGAAATGAGGAGCATTTAAGATTTTCTCAAATATCTTGCAACTTTATTAGTTGCTTTTTTCCTTCGATATTTAGCAATTATTTTAATTATTGAAAAAAAAGAACGGAGAGAATAGAATATTTAGTTGATGTAGAAGTGAACGAAAATTCTAGTGTTTACAGGCAGTATAAATACATGAAGCAAGCACAATAAGAAAGAGGGAGCAAACAGCATAACACACACATACAGACACATAAAAAATACACGCTTATTGACTGCTAAGGTATGCTTCACCAATCTAAAAATGGATCATCAGCTGGTTTTAGAGCTGGTGAATGTGTGTCACTTTCTGGATATGTTGAGAAGTTCGAAGTATCATTTGGAGCTCTGAAAATTCCCCAAAAAACAAACAAAAATATGCATAAAACACAAATATATTCTTATTTTGTTTTAGATTGTTTTACTTGACAACTGGTTTGTAGGGAACAGGTAATTTTTTGGAAACAAGTTCGTTCCAATCGATGACATTAAACCATCTGTGGGATTTAATATCGTTAGCACCGTTCTTGAGATTGCCGTATCTCTTAGATAAATCTGCAACCAGCAAGTGCTTCACAAGAGATTTTGCATTCCTTTTTATTTTGTGTTAAATAGTGCAAAAATTAATTTTCAGCTGACTTAATTGTTGGAATCTTCTTAATTCTTTCAGTGGAAAAATAAAAATATGCTTTGTTTGTTTTCTTTACTTATCAAAGTTCTTAGGGAATTTAACCTTGCCCTTGAGAATCTTCTAATAGATAGCCATCGGATCTTCGTCAGTAAATGGATCAATGCCTGCATTCATCTCGTAGATGAGAATACCAAGAGTCCACCAATCAACAGCCTTTCCATGACCTAATGAAAAATTTGCCGAGGTGGTTAGTTTGGTTTTTGGAAGAGATTGACATTTATTCATTTCAAGAAAAAACAGTTTTTCTAGTTATTATCATACCTTTATTCAAAAGAATCTCAGGAGCTAGATATTCGGGAGTACCGCAAAGTGTGTAAGTACGACCTTCAACGACTTTAGCAAACCCAAAGTCTGTCAATTTAAGATAGCCATCATCAGCAATCAGAAGATTCTCTGGCTTAAGATCACGGTAGATTACATTTTTTGAGTGAATGTATTCAAACATTAAGGCAACTTAAGCACCATAAAAACTGTATTTTCAAATTTGACAAACTGATTTTTAACCATTTTAGCAATAATTTATTGCTTACCAAGCGTGATTGGAGTCCAAACGTCCTACACTTCTAAGATAAGTAAAGAGCTCTCCTCCTGAAACAAATTCAAGAACAAGATAGAGATATCTGCTATCCTAACAAAATCCGTCCATTTTCACCTGTGCAAATTATGAAAACAAAAAGGGATTAAAAACCAACCATATTTTATTATTTTTCCATCATGCAAGGGAGCCAACTACTCTCAGATATTTTATTACTCCACGAAAAAAACCAGGTACTTTATTACAATAAATGGATGGTTGAGATTTGATAAAATGGTGTTTTCATTGATGATATGATCGACTTGCTTGAGTCTAATGATTTCTGCTTTTTTGAGCACTTTTAGAGCAACATACGAATTGGTATTTTTGCGCTTTGACAGCTTCACTCTGCCAAAAGATCCTAAACGAACAGACAAACATTTATTCAATAAAATGCTCTCTTCGTGTGTCTACCCTACAAAACTCCTTGCAAATACCTGTTCCAAGTGTCTAAAAGACTTCATAATCAGATAACTTCAATTTTTTCGCTTTCTCCATTTCGTCACTGGGTCGTCACTTATCTCTCTACTAAATTTTCTGTAAAGCCTTATAAATTATTATTTTTTTCGTTATTTAATTTGTGTTAGTTTTATTTATTGTTTATGTATTATGTTTTTCCCTCTGTAATTCCTCTCCTAATCTAACTACCCCTATTCTCATCTATCTTAAGTCTTAAGAGTTTATTTATTAGATCTACTATATCGCACTCACTCTACTTAGATGAAATGATAGCAAGACCATAGCATCAATTAAATCGATTGATTAACTAACTAACTCTCACTGACAATAAAAATTGCTATTACTTATTTGTCTTTAATGAGGGTTTTTATTCATTAATTCCTGAAAAAATATGCAGCAAAAATGTTTCTTTTTGTATGGATTAAAATAAGTAATTAAGCTGCAGATATATTATCATAGCCACAACAACACCCAGAAAGTATATTTTTAGAGAGTAGACTGACTGTCAATATTTTTTATAGATTATTTTTCTCTAAATGAATTGAACAGCTTTGACAAACCAATTAATTTCAAAATATTTTAAGAAAAAACAAGCAGTTACTTAATCAAATACCACCGAAAACAGCAGAAACAAGCAATATTGGAAAATAAATATTGCAGAGAAATTTTCTTTATTTGTTCAACTGAGAATCTCCCTTTTTCTTGATTTTAAATCATTCATACTTTGCAGCAACCAAGATCGTACTTCTTTTCTGCTGGCTAAACTGGAAGGGAAGCACCAAGTGTGATGTTTTTTGACTGCGATGATTATTCGTCTAGATTCGCTTATTACATTGAAGAACTCATGGTTTAGTTTTACTATTATTAGGCAAGGGTTGCGGCAGTTGCAGAGGAATAACTTGGAACTGAACTTCCAACAATCTAATCGCTCGCTTAGGAACTCGATGAACGACTGCTCTTATCTTTATGGGAGCGTTTTTTCTTCTCTGCGAGTTTAGCATCTTTTTTAGCCATGAGACGCTTAGATACTCCCAAGAAAGCTTATTCAATGGAATCAGCTGTTTTCGCTGAAGTCTCGTAGAAATCCATGTGCTTTTTCTCAGCATATTCTTATACTGTGTTTGTCTCAACTTGTCTTTAATCAGAAAGATCACTCTTGTTTCCAAGAAGAAGTAATTCCACATCTTTTTCAGC
>Ga0302271_10004496_pt1 | contig 11115 bp, 6 predicted proteins | sample III_Bog_N1_1_FD_198767 | JGI IMG/M metagenome (GOLD analysis project Ga0302271, IMG submission 198767) | Peat permafrost microbial communities from Stordalen Mire near Abisko, Sweden - III_Bog_N1_1 | ecosystem: Environmental > Terrestrial > Soil > Wetlands > Peat | place: Sweden: Abisko... | reverse complement strand
CCCTCATAGCTGCCATAATTACTGATTCCTAATTATTTAGCTATTACAGTTTAGTTGATGTACAAACACTATTAATACTAATTTCTTAAGAGTTTCACTTTTCTTATGAGAATTAACTGTGAATAAAAAGATCCATGATACCTTTTTTATGGCTTTTTGTTGGTTGATTTTGTAGATTAAACCTTTTATTGTCCGTATGAGCTCGTATTATTAAAATATTCAATTAATACTGAATCGAAAGACTTCAATACTCTTATTCAAAAGAGATATTAAAATAACCTAATGTAAAAAAATAATGAATTATTGTAAAAATATCACAAAAAAAGATTAAATTAAAAATTCTACTGCAACAGTTTTTTATTATGTTCAGAGGATTACAAATATCATAATGAACTATGAAAGAAGGCTTCGTCCTGAAGAAGGATGCATAGCTTCAATAAAAGCAATCGTTATTCATTAAGAGGTAATTATATTATTAATTTGCTATAAAATCGAAGGTATTAATCAAAATATCGTAATCTTCGAGAGACTCCTATGCAAGGAGAGCAAATTTTATGATAAATTAAAATCGAAGTAATAATTAGGTTTGTTAGATCAATCAATTGACTGCGACAGAAATACAAATTGCAAAATAAGAACAAAAGTGCTTTTGAAGGAGGAAACTAAAACAAACTCTGTTTCATCTTTGATAAAGACTGAGAGATCAAGCCAACAGATCCAATGGCTCTAAATGATCCCTCAGGAAAGTTGTAATTATGTGAATAAGTACTATCAAATTAATCTACAGGTGAATTAAAAAACCAATAACTCAATAACATAAAAGATGTCAGATCTTAATAAGAGAAAGAACAAAATCTCATCAATGAGTAGGAAGATAATAAAGCTAAGCAAAGTGGAATCTAAGGGGCTTATGATAAATCAATAAGCAGTAAATAGGTGAGATTGAATGATTAATACTGTTCAGAAGGAAAAGGATAAATTAAAAAAGCTGAGCCTAAAAACTAATGCAGTATTTAAGACAGAAACTATTACAGTTGCTTGGAAAGAAAAGTAGATTCATTGCAAGATAATGAGGTGAAGTGCTCCTTAAATCAATCTAAATAGCATTCATAATTAGAAAAAGCATAATTGGGAAAGAATGATAGGATAGGTAAAGAAGGAGGAGAACTTACAGAGCTAAGCAAATAGGTTCTTCTATTGAATTACATTTACGATAACTCGCTCGAATAAATTAGGAAAATAAATATTTAAGCAATGCAACTGAACTATCTTGAAGAGTTTAAACATGCAAAACTCGATCAGCGTATCAGTCCTCTCATCTTAGCAAGCTACTTGGGTCGTTTAGAAATCATTAAGTACCTCCTATAAAATAAAAATATTGACATTGATTTCCCCAGTGATACTATTGGTATGACACCTCTTAGCTCAGCATGCATGGGAGGATTTTATGAAGTTTCTGAATTACTCATAAAGAATGGCGCAGATGTTCTACACAAAGATAAACGAGGTTAATCTCCATTCTATTTCTGTTTCTCTCGTTTAGAAGAGGATTCCAGTTATTTTGAGAATAAGAGGATTTGTATGAAACTAGCTGATCTGCTACTTGACCATGGAGCTAATATCGATGAAATAGTCAATGAAGAGAAAGGATTCACGATGCTTATGATATTCTGCCACATTAAGGTAAACCTTAACCCTCGAGAAACAGATTCAAACTTCTCGATTATCCGCTATCTTCTTGAGCATGGCTCGGATAGCACTAGAATATCTAAAAAAGGAAAAGACATATTTTAGATTCTTTCTAAGCATCCCAATAAAGAAGCTCTAGTTGCTTTAATATAAAAGACTGATGATAAGCACACAACCTCAGATGGCCATATCAGCAAGGAAGTTAAGTTGATCACTTAGTAACCCTATCGAATAAAAATCCCTGAAGAAGATTGCCATTTAGAAGGAATAACACGTTAATCTTCGACTTGCTGCAACATCTTTTCCTTATTTCGAATATGAACTTTCACTAAAATGTTTTTCCATTATTATCTATTCCAACTTATTATTTTGTTTTGAAGTTGTTGTTCTGCATTATCTATTTATTCAATAGTTTTAATTCGTTTTTTGACTGCCCAGTTATTTAAAAAATGATGAGGTCTTATTAAGTTTCAGCATTATTTGGGAAGAACTATTTAAAAGTATTTCTTCTCTTGCCTGTAAAGAAAATGGATAGATATTGTCAAAATTGTAATTTCTTGAATTCAAACAGCTTTAAATAGCACATATTCTGCCAGCTCTAGAAATCATCCAAAGAATGTGAAATTACCTCTGATCTCTCACTAAAAAATATCAATTTGAAATTAAGTGTACCTTTATCTATCTATTCTCGATATTTAAATAATCTGTTTTTTAAATAACGGCACTTCGCATCCGTTGAAACGGTTATCTACAGTAATGGATCAGCTTAAATATTTACAAACACTTATTTAATAGGAGATTGTTTTATCTGTTCCATGAAATGAGTAACCTTGCAGACAAAAGTCAAAGAGAAATACTAACTAATCCACTGATAATACCTACAATTAAATAGGAAATAGTCTTTGATGGATGTAATGGTACAAAAAAGACTGTTTTTAAATTTCCATTGATTAAGGAACATTTAAAATATCGATTAATAATACCTCAGATACAATTGATAAACAGTTAATTGTTTGACTTTAATCCCAGTTGAATCGAATTTAAATGTGATACTACTGAAAAAATAACTATTTTGCCATAAATTGGATTTAGGTTGTTCACCCTTTTATTATTAAATAGGAAAAAGAAATGACTTTTCTCTAAAGAATTTCAAAAACTTTTATTTTAAAAATCAGAAAGAAGTTGTGGAAGTTACAAATAATAGTAAGAAAATAAATCCTCAAATTACTTTAAAGTTGTTCGAGTTTCCAGAGACTACAAAATCTAGGATGCTTAATAATAATCAGAATGTTATTAATAGAACTTTTTTAGGCAAGGAAAAATAGTTCGACCCACTCTCTTGAGTACTAATAACTATTTGAGCTATTATTTAAAAAACCTGTTAATTATGCAATTTAAATTGAAGACGTGATGGAGATGAAACATGCGCTAAATAGTTTAAAACAAAAAAAAATTAAACAAAGCAAAAATTACTTGAGCTAAAATAAAACAATGAAAGACTTCAAAAACAGATAAGTAGAAGTGACAATTTGTGGAGGTGGCAATGGCACTCATGCTTCTGCTGCTGTTATCAGCAGGCTGAATGATTTCAAGGTCAATGTACTCACTCGCAGACCTGCCGAATGGAACAAGAACTTGGTTGGAATTACAAAGGGTTCTAGCTGGGAAGGACGTGGAAACTACATTGCCAACCTTAATAAGGTAACAAGTGACCCAGCAGAGCTTGCATCTACAGACGTTTGGATCATCAGTGGCCCTGCTCAAATTCATTATGGACTCTTGAAAAAGATCTCTCCTTTTGTTAAGCCCAACAGTTTTGTTGGAACTCTATTTGCTCAAGGCGGATTTGAGTGGATGTGTAGAGAGGTATTTGGAGACAAGCTATAAAACTAAAACATAGTCATGTGGGGCTTATTCAATATTCCCTTCATTTGCAAGTCTGATGAATATGGTAAAAGTGTGCGCATTATTGGACCAAAAGATCAGCTTCTTGTAGCCGTTGAACCTGCCAGCCGTGCTCAAGAAATTATTACCCTCATTGAAGCAATGTGGACAATTCCAACCATCTCAATCCCTAATTTCCTCACTCTTACTCTCACTCCCTCCAACCAAATCATCCATCCAGGAAGACTCTATGGAGTATTTTAGCACTGGGATGGTAAAACCCCTTACAGCCCAAAAGCTGTTCCTCTCTTTTATGAAGATATGGACGAATACTCTGCAAGATAACTCGAACTCCTTGACAGTGAAATCTAACTTATTCGTGGTTCCATCAGCAGGAAGCACCCTGAAATAGACCTTTCTTACGTTTTACCTCTCAAAGATCGAATTGTAAAATAATACGGTAAGCAAGTTGGAGATCCAACTAATATGCGCACTACTTTCCGCACTAACAAGGGTTATGCGACTGTTAAAATCCCTGTAAAGGAAGTTAAAGGTGGAGTTATCCCAAACGTTGATGGAAGAATTTTCTGGGAGGATGTACCATATGGCCTCATGATTCTTAGATAAATTGCAGATTTATCTGGAGTATAGGTACCAAATATTAATAGAATGATAAGATGGCACTAGCAGTTCATGAGTAAGGCATACATTCTTGAGAATGATCAACTTAATCCCTCGCTTCTTCAAGAAACAGGTGTTCCTTCTAGATATGGAATTTCTACTCTCTAAAAACTTGTGAATCCAAACGATGTATCTTCAAAATATAATCATCTCACTGAAGCAAGACTATGATTGAAGAATCGAGTATTCAAAAAGAGATTCAAAGAGTATTTGTTGCTAAAAGAATGAAAAAATTATGAGTATTATCATTATTTTTACATGAAATTGTATCTTGGAAGATGTTTCACTTTTTGTTTTTAATATTATTTTTTGTTGATTTAAAATTCTCTGTAAAACTTTTAGTTTCTTTTGTTTACAAAGCCTGCAAAAATATTAAGAAGAGTGTTTAACATCGTTTTGTTTGCATTCAAAATTGTATCTATCCATGACTACATAAAATATATTTTCATTTCTTTTTCTTTTTCTTCTTTTTCTTATCCTTCATGAAAGGATTTCTAACTAAGCCCTATCCAGGATCAGGCATCAGTTCTACATCCATGTGGTCAGTCAGTCCTTCAGGAACAATCATAGCATCTCTTAACTTTTAATAAGGTACAGAGAGTTTATATATAGCCATTCTGTTTTTGACTTCTCTAACTTCAGATAGTTGCTCACTTTAAATTGACTCAATATTACAATTATCGAATATTACAGAAAAAGGCCTAAGCTTTTAAGCAACTTATCTTGAATACACAGAGAGTGAAGGCTAGGTTATTTCTTTATCAGCCTCAGGAGGGATCATCGAAAAGGAATCAGCAGATCCAGGAGGTTTGTTTTGAGATGATTCAGAAGGTTAAACATTTATGAAATTTCCATGGAGTCTTTTGATCATTTCAATTATTTATTTTTATTGCTGATTTTCTAATCCTTTGAAGGGATGGAGTTGATTTGTGAGTTGCGTTTTGCAGATCCTAGGAAGGTTAGTAGATAAATCAATGTTGGATGTTTCTGGTTTTTACGAAGACGAGTAAAGAGAAATAAATCTCTTTCTATTTTTAAACTTAGAATTTGCTGGATCGAATTACCCATCGAGTTCTTCGTCAAAAGAATCTCCACCAGATACATTTCCCTTTGCTTCTTTGTCAGAATCTGAATCATATCCTCCCTTGACTTTCTTCTTCTTCTGTGCCTACTTTTCCTTTCTTTCTTGTCTTCTTTCTGCTCTTTCCTCTAGTTTCTATTCAATTCTTTTTTTCTTATTCTCTTCTTCTTCGATTTCTTGCAATGCATTTTGCTTTAAGCCTGCTTCTTTTGTGCTTTTGTCTAATATTTTCATTTTCTCAGCTGTCTTTTTTTAGGAGCGATACTCGCAGCACTCACGGTATCTAGATCCATAAATATTTGAATCTATTTTGCGATTTATCTCTTTCTCTATTCGACCCTTTGAGACAGCCCATTCTTGCATCATACTAATCACTTCTTGGTTTTATCTTTTTTCCCTAAGTTCTTTGTGTCTTCCTTTAGCCATCTTTGCTCCATTCTTGTCTCAACAACATTCTCACTCGGTTTATAAGAAATATGGTTGCTTCTAATATAAACTTTCTAATTTAAATCCCTGATAAAAGTCTCTTTTCCATATTCATCATGCTAGAAATTTCTAATAATAGGTTGCAAAGGAGTTTTAACCACTTGACCTGGTTCAGGCGGTTCTACTACTATTCCACTCAAATCTAAATCATCTTTATCACTCTTTTCTTCTCCTTGATTATCTCCTTCTGAAACTACTCCATTATTTGAAGCAGCCCTATTAATTTAATCTGGTTTTCCTATGTTACTTCTCCTTCTTCTTATTAAATTACAGTGCTTGGAACAGTTGCAAAAACTGCAGGGGGAGCTGAAAGTGCTTACAAAACTGCATTTTATTCTTCTTCTTTTTTCTTCATTTCTTAAAAAGTGAAGGGCTTTGGGAAGTCACTCTCCAAAAAAAGGATTGTTCTTCAATTAAAACCATGTTATCTTTGGATACCTTTCCTATTTTTGAAGGATTCAGACTCTCCTCTTGTATTCTCTTAATATATTTCAATAAATAAAAAAATCTTTGCAGATAAACTTGAAATATTGCAATTATTTTTACCTGATTTAAAGAGGCTCAAACTCAGGATTTTGAGTTCGAGTAAGAGTTTAATAGTCTTTGAGCGCTTCTGCCATAGTATCTGAAGGTTACATTGTCCTCGCAGGAAAGACAGATTGCTTACATATTGAAGTTATCTTAAAATGAGTTTGGAAATGATTTGTATCGTCTAATTCAAGCGAAGGCTAAAGGACATCTAAGATTGTATTATCGTGAGTGTTTTCATCAATGAAAGTGCGATTTTCAATGATTGATGAGTCATTGTTGAAGTTAGAATGCTAGCCAAATGATTGTTTGTCGAATGATTTAGATGGCCTTTTTTTGCTTTGCACAAGGTTTAATGAACTTAGTAAAATCTCTGGTTTCTCCTTTCAGAGTCTTATACATGAATGCAGGATCATTATCAAAAGATTTTATTTTCTTAAGATCTGCTTAAAGAGAGTTAAGCTAAGCGTTACTCCATTCGCTGACTTCTTTGATAAAGTTACTTTAAATAATTCGATCACGAGTGAGAACCACTTCTTTTAGCAGACTACATAAAGTTGAGTAAAAATTAATTTTCCAAGGATTGTACTTCCGCTCTTCCTTGGAATTCTATGCTGCTTTCATTTCTTTGTTAAATTCATTTATGAGGAACACACATTCTTGAAACAGCGCATTTTCTTTTAAAAATACTGAATTCAAAAAGCTTGTGTCTAGTTTCTGCACCTTGAATTGACGTAGCAACCATCACTATGCCCCCTTCCATCTGTAAGATATTCTTGATTCCTCCATATCATACTCCTTAAAACCTTTTTTATTAATAATTTTTATCTTTTTAAGAAAATTTTTTGCCCCAGTAGGCATAGTGACGGGACCTACTGTAATTAGCCTCTTCTTATCCTGACTATGGAAAAGATAGCTTATTTTTGCCATAAATCGGTTTAGGAGCTCCTTCTCCACCAGCTTTCTAGATCAATTTGAACTCGAATGAGTCAATGCTGGCAGATGCCCTGCTTCCTCTTTCAGCGCCAAGGATCTGACGCTTCGACATTATGTGGAAGTCACTTTTCACAAATATTTTTGATATTTAAGGATAATATCGTTATTTATGGAAATTATAATATTTGTAAAACAGTTTATTAGGAATTTTTATTTTAACATAGTTTGAAGAAGTTATTTATCAAATCATTTTTCAGATTTATTTTAAAGAAGCCAATTAAATCCTTTCCCTCAAACTATGCTTAATAGTAGCGCTATTCTTTCTGATCTGCTTAAAAAGTTTCATCAATTAGCTTAATTAAAAGCTTGAAAAGTGGAATTTTAATCACAAAACAAAAATAAGCAATCATTAACAAAGCCAACTTCTTCCTCAAGCCTTCAAGCCACTCAATAAGACTAAAACTCAAACAAAACTTAACAAAGCTTTCCTTAGCCGATCATTTTGAATGTCAAAAACTAAATAAATCGCCTTTTAGGCTTTGAAATACGGCAACATATTTCTAACAGGGTTGATAATAGTGTTTCCAAGAAAGTTCTTTAAGCTATTACAGCTGAACTGCAAAAGACACAAAAAGCATAGCGAGAAGAATGAGAAAAGCTAAAATAGTTAATCAGAAACTTAAAAAAAAGATGCTGATTCTAGTGTAGGAGCAAAATTCAAGCTAGCCTGCAGCCTTGTTCGCAGAGAATAAAATATTGCTACAAATGATTCACTTGAGCTTTACGGCCTTTTTAAACAAGCCAATTGTGGAGCCTGCAATATTGCTAAGCCATCTTCAATCGATTATGAAGCCAAACTAAAGTGGGAACACTGGGAGCGATTCAAAGATCTGACTGAAGAAGAAGCCAAGATGCTCTACACTGAATATTTCCTTAACCTTTTCCCAAAATATTCTGAATAATTTTCAAAGATATTAGATGATGAACAAATAGAAAATGAAGCTGAAAACAACGAGCTCAGCGAAAAAGACTTGTTTGAGTCTTCTGAGGATGAAAAAGAAGAAATTAATGATGAGTCTAACAATCAATGTGAAAAGGAAGAAGATTAGAAGATCTCGAAGCCAGATGCTGCTAGTAGAGGATTTGGGTTGAGTGTGAGCAAAATGAAGGAGTGCATTGGAGAAGATTTCTTAGAAAAGAAGGAAACACAGGATGTTAGTGATGAAACTATTGAATTCTTTAGTCTTCTTGATGAATAAAGCATAACAAAACTAGAAGCTAGCATAGCTAGAGGATTCAATTTGCTAACTCGAAATCATTAAGGCAGTACTTCTCTACACTATTGCATCGAAAATGAATTAACTGAATCATTCCGCACGATTTTGGAATCATTTCCAGAAGTTAATGCTTAGGATTTAGATGGATACACTCCTCTTCATATCGCTGCTCTTAACGATAACCAGGAAGCTACAAAAATGTTGCTCTAAAAAGGAGCAGACCCTTTCTTGAAAGATAACGAAGGTCAAAGTGCATATGAAATTGCGAACAGTTCTATTAAACAACTTATCGACAGTTTTAATCTTTCATGATTTGCCCATTAGTTTATAAAATGCACTCATAAAATAGGGTTCAGACTGTTGGCATCTCAAACAATTCATTGAATTTTGTATTACTCCTGTTATTTTTCAATCATGTTCAATTTAAAAATTGTTCTTTTTTCTTGGATATGCATTTAAAAAGAAACAAATCTATCCTTTGGATAGTCTGAAGTGATTTTGAATTCCTCATTTTTGCATTTGATTGTTGACTTTAGCAGATTGTTCTACAAGATTCTTAAGGATGTCTGTTCGAAAAAAGTTATTCAAAAACTGAAAAAAGAATCAACTTAATATCTTACTTGCAATATCTTCCTCAGAGTTATTTGCAGTGAATGCTTTCTTTTCAATGCCATATTCTAACAAAATCAAAATATGCACGATTAGTTTATTCTAAATACTAACTTCTCTTACAGTATCTAGCAATGATGTATGGGTCAGCTTCTTCACATTCTCTAACGATCAGAGGAAAGTTAGGATTTTGAGCCTTCAATGATTGATAATTTTTGGCTATGTAATTTCTAGAATATATTTTAAAATAACAACTCAAAACAATTCTTTAAAATGATAATACTAAATCAAATTGAGACAAGAATGTACCTTAAACCAACAGATCGCTAAGAATTCTAGCAAACGATAAATCTCAGTTCTCTCAAGTTGGTGCTGAGAAGCTTTTACCAGGCACTCATTTCAGTATTTCCTTAACAGTTTAATAGATAATTCGCTTTTATTTATTCTTCTATTTTACACAAAGAATCAATTTAATTCTTAATTTAATAAATAAATAGATGCATCGGAATGATACAAACACTACATATTTGACATCAAAAACTTTGAAAAGAGATAATGAGATAGAGATCGAATTCTTGATGGTAATAAAGAGTCAATAATAAAAAGAATCAAAGTAACACTAGAATTACTATTCAATCTTTGATAAGTGTTGGACAATTCGATAATTTCAAAATCAGTAATAAATAGCACAAATATTAATCATAGTATGTCCCTCTATTACTATTTATTTGTTTTCTTTTGATATCTTGATTGAATTAGTAAAATAAACTAAAAACAATTTCTGCTTAGTTGTAAGTTGATATCATATTCGATGCAACAAGCGCAAGACTACCAAAACGCTTAAGAAGACCAAAAAAATGGTGAAGCTGAAGGATTAGATAACCTGTCAACAATTGAGAGCTACCAATCTTACATCAATCAGATAACTTAAGCGCTAGAGCAAAGTGGCTAGTTTACAAGTTCGCTGAGATTTAATCAATATGAATTTTATGATCCATCTCAAAAAGATGAAGATGAAGATGAAGAAGAAGAATAAGTTGAAGAAGTTTAAGAGCTATTTGGAGAGCAATAATAAAAAAAATACGACGGAGAATAACCATATGAATAAAGTGATAGAATTAGCGATAACCAATGGGATATGTCTGACTAAATAGATTCCAAAACAAATCAATTGAATCCATTTTGTCTTCACACGATAGAAGAGGAAGAAGATCAATAACATGAAGAAGAAGTTGATGTCAATTCAAAAGAGCTTAATGAAGCGAATAGTTCTCCTATGAAAAGTAATCAAGAGGATTATTCAGAATAATATGGTAGTAGTATCAAATAATTAGAGTTCTCAGGAGAGAAGGAGAATAATTTAGATCAGAGATCAAACACATTGCTTATGAATACAATCAACAAACAAGATAATTTAGAGTAATAATAGAGTAGCGATAGCAGTGAAAGAGTATGTGATGATAACGATCAAGGAGATTGTAACTAGCTGAAACAAGAAAATAAAGATACCCCAACAAAGTAATTTGTGTTTATTCAAGGGAATAAGTATCATTTCATGACAATCGATCTAATCAATCCGAATAGTGCTGAAAAATAAACTATTTATGGTGCTTCTGATACGTCAGAGAGAGAAATAGATCAACAAAATAAGTAAACTGTTGTGGATTTTTTAGGTTAAGCTAATTAATGGGTAGGAAATTATGATGAAGATAGACAAAATGAAGAGCTAACTCAAAAAGAATAATAGCATGATTTGATTACTCTAGAAGAATAATAGCATGATATTATAGAAAATAATACTTAGAATCTTGCGGATTTCTAGGCGAATGATTTAGAATTGCAAGAGGGATAACTAAAAGAGAGAATGCTAGTTGACTATGAAGGCTCTTGCTTTGAAAATAAACAACCCAAAATAAATAAGAATGCATTCAAAGGCTATCTGAA
>Ga0302271_10004493_pt1 | contig 11117 bp, 4 predicted proteins | sample III_Bog_N1_1_FD_198767 | JGI IMG/M metagenome (GOLD analysis project Ga0302271, IMG submission 198767) | Peat permafrost microbial communities from Stordalen Mire near Abisko, Sweden - III_Bog_N1_1 | ecosystem: Environmental > Terrestrial > Soil > Wetlands > Peat | place: Sweden: Abisko... | reverse complement strand
ATAGTCTGAGCAGTGCTTTGAATGCGATTACTTTCAATCTACTCAAACTACTTTATTTCGTTTCGTTCTTTGTCTTGAAGTTCTTTTTGCTAATTTTTTTGTTCCTTCAACTAGATTTACTGATATTTATCCATTTTCGCAGCTATTTCCTTCTTTTATTCTACCATATTCTCAATGATGCATGATTTACAGAATATGTGTCCTTGACTGCATGAATGAGGATTCTAAGCTTTTAGAAGACACAAAGTACAGCAGTCAAATTTTTTGCAAGAATCAAGTCCAATTCTAGTTTTCTGCGTCCCATAATCTTTGATCATTTAACGCTCTCTGTAAGTGAACACACTTGTAGATGTGTTGTTCTTTGAGTGTCTCGACATTCCTCTACCTCTCCTTTTGGTAGGCTTTGTAGATCAACATTCAGTGCATATTTATTGGTGATTGCAATGATTTTTTCTGTCAAATATCTTTTAAATTGTCTGAAAAAAAGGAGATAGATTTTACAAAGAAATCAAGATTGTAAGCTCAAGGATGATGGAAATTCCTATCCATATTCAGATTTTCATCATAAAAAAGACAATAAACAAAAATAAAATAAAATGCAATGAAAATAAAAAACAAATTCCTTAAAAATGAAAGGAAAATATCTTACTACTTACAGTCCTTAGTGTAAGAAAGAGAAAAATCAAATCTGGGAGAATGGGGAGAGGTGGGATAAAACGAGAGCTATTTTGAAAGATAGGCAGTTGTTATAATAAAGAAAATTGTATGATTGGATTGACTGAGAGTCTTTTGGATAAGTAAATTGAAAAAGAGAAACAGAAGCAATTTGGGGAGTGCATTAATAAAAATTAAAATAAAAACAGGAAGGAATGGATCAAAATCCTCGAATGCTTATCAAAGCTAATCGAGTTAGAGGGAATACAAGAAGGAAACTACTTTATTCTACTCTAGATGTTTGTTTCTCTTTTCAAAATATTATGAAATACTTTGTATCTCTCTCATATGAGGATTTATTTGTAATAAAGAGTAAAACTAATATAATTAAAAGAGTGCTAAAAAAATAACAAATGTATGACAACATAAAATAAATATTTCAATTAACTATGTGATAAATAAATGTACGAAATTAGTTGGAAAAAGCTGTCAAATGACAAAGAATCAAGTAAGAAATGAGGGGACAAAGAATTTATGAAAGGATGAAAAGTTGATAGTTTCTTTAGTTTTTTTGCTTATGATCACTTCATGGCAGAGAAATTCTCTTGTTGTCACTAAAGCAAGCACTCTGTCGAATAATTATTGATGTACTTATTTCTAGGAGAAAAGACTATTAGTAGTAAAAGCTGAAGTGCATCAAAGAAGTTTATGATCAAAGGGAGCGAACTTATTTATTGGGTAATAGGTACAAAGAAAAAAGAGAGAGAGATAAAAGTTTTAAATTGTGTTTGAGTGCAATAATACAAGGAATAAAATATTCCTTGGAGTTATTCTTGATGATTTTTATTTGATGTGGGGCCTCAATTTGGGTTGGATAATTAGCTTGAACCGGTGGAACAAAGGCTGCTGGGTTTGGAGGATTCGGCTTGAGAGTAATGCTGATGTTGCGCCATTTTGCTACGAATTTCATTTTGAATGATTTAAGGAAGGCTCTCAAAGCTATCGGAATTCAGTTCTTCTTCCTCAATAGCAAGGCTCTCAAGTTCAGAAGTAATAAGGTACTATTCTCTCTCGTATTACGATACGCAGAGTGTTCTTGATCGGCTTCTGTTTTCCATTGGGAGAGATAAGTAATCTATGAAGGAAAAGGTTTTGTTTCTTTAGGTGTTTTTCAGCGAGTTTACAGCTAATCTTTGAGAGAGATTTTTAAACTTTATGAATGATGGAAAGATGGAATGGCTGATGCGACGGAATATCCAGGTATCAGTGAACACAGCACAGAATAAGCAGGGTTTTAAAGATACCAGAGAAATACAAGGTGGTCTAAGTTTCCGAAGAAATATTGCAGGGAAAGCGTAAACTTGAAAAATATATTTTTCCTGTTTTGAGAAAGGAAGTGATGTGTGTTTGCTTATATTTTAGTAGCAGTAGTTTTATTTGATTTCTTGTTTTTACTGTTATAAGCGAAACGTGATGATTGTCTCTCCCTTTTAAAGCAAATCAATTTGGTTCTCCTTTCGCTTTCTCTCTTTCCAAATCAATCAAACATTTGGCTAGCAAGATCCTATGGTATTTTTAAATTACATTCATCCAAATGACCTTACTATTTTCAAATACTTGTTCCTTGATTAGTTTAGTCCAGAAATACCCCATGGAAAATCTTTAATTCTTTTGATATTTTTAAATCTTTTTATTTATGCAATGTAATACTTAAATTCAAGCAATTTCTACTCCAGAAAATCAATAGGACTTTTAATCATCAGCAACTCTTAAAATAATGACTTTTCCTTATTTTTTGATTCTACAAACTTAACCTTTGGTTAGTTCTCCTATGCTATTCAAATCTACAATTCAAGCGTTACTTTGAAATTTATCTTGAATTTTGTTAATTTGTTCTACTCTTTTTATTCTTATGTTATTGGCTAAAAATAGTTATTTTTCAAAAGTAGCTTCATTTTATTCACAGGATTTTACTCAAAGAAGCAAGCTCTGATAAGGAAATCGGGTTATTTAGTTTTAAATCTTGGTGATATTGATAAATGCAGACGAAATAAATATATCCTGCTAATAATACTTTTGAAGTGTCTTTTCAAGAAACGTTTGTTAGTTTGGGTTTTTGAGAAAAATTAGGTAAAAAAAAATAAAACTCAAAAAGATTGGTAAAACTTGCACACTTTTAGATTAGTAGCTGGATTCCATTTGAGTGAAATTAAGAAGTGATGGATTAAAGAAATAAACATTTAACAGGGAAATAACTTCGATTGAGTGTAATAATTAGTTATATATGTATGTTTTTTGCTACTTTAATCAAACAAAAATCTAAATGGCAATAACCAACTGAATCAGTTAGGTGCTGATGAAATTGTTATTGATATTATTGAAATAAAGTAGCATTATTATTTTAAAAATATGATAAAAAAATCAAGATAGTTAGAAATATTTGTAATCTGAATGCATGCCCTTCAAGCTGCACTTTCTCTTTTAAATAGTAATGATAATAGCTTTGAGTTATCAGCAAAGGAAAAGGTTCTTTAAGTAAGGATATTTATTTTTAGTAACTTTTAAACAATATTTTTGTTTTTGGTTTTAAATTCGCTTTATTGCATGGTGTAAGGATGGTTGAGAGGGGAAGACGTGCTCAAGATTACATAGATTTACTCTTAGTGCTGCAAACTAGTGGCTGGAACAGTTAAATGGTTGGTTCCAAGAGAGAATAGATTAATTTAAAAAACTCTTCGGTTCTTTAATTGATGGATAAAAATAGGCCTGGGAAGGATCACTAACCCCATCGCAGACTTGAAAGGAATAAAAGGAATTTCTCTCTTTTATCTCCACTTGGCACTAGCCATCCTTCTAATGCATTACTAAACTCAAATGAAAGAAATGGCACTTAGGCTCAAGAAGAAATATTTAAAACTGCTACAAAAGTGTGAGATCCTCTTTATTTTACCAACTGCATGTACAAATAATTTCCTCCCTAATCCTTGAACCCCGTTTAAAGTTCGTTGCAAGTAAAAAATATAAATTTACAAGGTGCTTGAAAAAAAACTGTGGGAGTGGATTGAAGGATTCAAGTGGTTCTTTAATTTAGAAGATTTGATGGGAGGAAGTTCATTTAGCCTTTAGCTTTGAAAGGACAAATTAGTTTTTATTTTGGCTAGAATAAATACTTAAATTGTGTGGCGTTAACAGTGCTATTTTAACATACTTACTTATTTTTAACTTGAAAATATTTAAATATTTTGGAGCTGTTTTTTGAGAAAGATACTGCAAGTTTTGAAATAAATGTGATGAAAGGATGGATTGCTTCGGAGAAATGATAAACTTTGGAGATAAAAATCTGAATTTGTTTCTCTTTCAAAACAATTAAGAAACACTAAATAGACATTATAAGTGATTGCATATCAATTAAACGGAGTATGTTAATAATTTATTTACATTATTCTAATAGAAAAAGGTATTTTTAAAGGTTTTCAGATGGAGGAACATACTGAAAGTTTATCCTAACTTTAAACTATGCTATAAAAGACTACACTACTAAAAAGCAAATTCAATGCAAAAAGGAAGACAAAATTATACGAAAATAATTTGTTAAGTATTCTCTCTGTCATTCTTCTCTATTATTGGAATTATTTATTATGTATGTATGTAAAATTTAAAGAGTTTTCGAGCAAATACAATTGAAAGATGAAAGTATTTTATTTAATTCTATATTCTTATCTATTAGGATCATGAAAATTAACCTTCATATGATTATTATTCATATTATTTTGTTGTTGTCAGTGAAACAACTTTTAATTGTCCGTTTTATTGATATTATCACTCGGACTCTCTCACTCTAAATTTGCTTTGTCTCATTTCAATAAGAAATATTTGATTAATAAATTTAAATTGTTCCATCTCTGGAAGACGTCATCAGTTCATTTGTTGCCTGATTATATTTACATGCTATAATATTTTCAGTGTGTTATGAATTGACAGTTGCTATTCTTTCCATTGTCGCTAAATCTAGAACATTTATTGTCTTATCCCAGCTTGTTGAAAACACCAATTGATTCTAACTATCCTACGCTAAGCCAAAAATCACATTCTTATGATATTCCTTCAGTTGTATTCCCTTGGAAATATTGCGTATGTCCCAAATTACAAGAGATCGATCATGCGATCCACTCGCTAAGAAATATTGTGTATTGTTGGATATTTTTACTATCCTAGGAATCGAACTTGAGTGCATCTTTAAGCTTAAGATTTGCTTGAAAGTTCTAGGTTCAAACAGCACAACTTGAGGTTGATTCCCAGCAGCTGCAAAAATGTTGAGATTTGAAAAATATGACAGACTGCCAAACTGCTGATATTGACCATATTTTGCAACGATTTTACTAGCTTGGAGATCGTAAATTGTGAAATGAGAAGTATTCGCGGAAACTATTTACTGGGGCTGTCTCAACTGCAGCATTTCATAAACAATTTCTCCGTTATTCATTCCTTAGAAGCTCTTGTACTAGTGTATTTTTTGAATTACTTTATTGGAATCGTAAAAATCGTCTTTTTTTTAGTCTAGAATACTCTTAAACACATGAATATCTCCAGTACTGCTGCCACAGAGAAGAATATTAGATTTGCGCAGTAGAGTCAATCGATAAAACTACTCGTTAGGGGCTTCATATTATGTCACACAATCAGTGAGTATTCCTGAATTTTTTGGTTATTTTTTGAAATATATGAGTTTTCCCTTTTTTGTGCATCCAAATACACCTGATTCTTCACTGCTTTCGCATCCAATTTGAGAAAAAACGCAATCATAAACCCAACTACTCTTCAGATCAGCTGTGCAAGTCTTAACTAAATCAACTTTGATTTGTTTGTGCTCAACTTTGTTTGAGATGGTTTCAATTTAAGATTTATTGTCCTCCATTTTAGTTTATTCAGTACTTGCATCACGGTTTGTATCATCGTGTGGTTCTTAATTTTAAACTGATGTTTCTCCTTGTTTAGTTTCATGCTGTTCTCCTTGATTTTTCATATATTTTTTGTTTCTTCTTCTCCTTCGTTTATCGCATGTTGTCAATAATTTCCCGTATTGCCCATGGGATATTCAATAGATTAAAAAATAGTATTTAGGTTTATTTTCCTATCCTTTTCTTGGGAAATTTTTTGATGTGTTTCATCATCGAATATCTATTAATAAATACATACATATTAGCTCATTTTTGTTTATTTTCCTAAAATAGGTGTTAATCTTCCAATGAAATAATCATTTTTGCAAATTCTCAAAAATTTAGCTCAAAAAGCAGCAGGTTTACACTCTTATTCAATCAATTATCTGATTTTATACCACATGCATGACAATTAATTTTTGAATTTAAATAATTTTTAACTTTTTTGAATTACACATAGCACTTGAACAATTTAGTTTCTAAAAGTCAAAAAAAAGTCCATACAATTCAAGAAAAATTAAACCTAAGGTGCTCTCATAGACGTGTAGGACTAAATAAGGAAGGTTTTCCATGCTCTCTCCTCAAAAAAATAATAAAGTGAAATTCACATGATTTTTATTTAACAAATTAAATAGAGATAAACAAGAATGAAAAGGTAAAAAACGAAGTCTCAGAGAAGAGAAGAAAAAAAATTAAGAAAAACTTTTAATCAAAAATTATATTTGAATCAAAGCCTCGAAAAATGGAAGCAAGAATGACTAAAAGACTCCAGAAGGATCTGGAAGCCATGCAGAAAAATTATAAGGACTAATTTATTGTAACTCTGCCGTAAAACAACGACCTTAAGTTATGGCACATTGAATTTACAGCTGCATAAGGCACTGTCTTCTAAGGCGAAAAATTTAAGTAAAAATAGTTTCTACCTTGAATATACTTTTTCATGCGCACTTCGAACATATTCTTGACTTTTTTGTTGTGCTTTCTCTCTTTTAGATTGCAATTCAAGTTCTCACCGGAATACGTAAATCTCATAAAAACAACATCACACATCACACAACTCAAAAATTAACTGACTTTTATTAACTAATTTTGTTATTTTTCATTTTTTGCAGCCAATCGAATCTCCAGAAGTACACTTTGAAAATATCACATTTTTATCTTATTCTCTACAATCATGATTTTAATCAAACCATAGGTTATCTTCATTGGCAAAATTCCCGATCATGAACACATCTACTCTAATGGATTCATCTGTCTTTCTATCCTTTACGATGGTAAAAATCATTCATTCGGTTTTAAATTTGTTTCTCTCAAAAATTTATTATCTTTTCATAATTTTTCCATCTAAAAATAAATCTCAGAATGGAGTGCTGCATTGACTGTCTCCTCGATCTGCCTTTCGATCCTTTCCATGCTATCTTCTGCTCCTAAGAAAGTAAAAAAAGATCATCCTATTATTTCCGCTTGAATTATTTTCAATATGTACCCTTATCTAAATTTTCTAAAAATATCAGGGAAGACCATTTAACGATGCCGAATTCTGCAAGAGATCTCAAGGAAGAGGACCTAAGGCATTCCTATGGTAACCAAAACAATCAAAGCTTTAAACTAAAAATTAATATTTAAATCATTCTAAAAATAACAGGAGCTACGATGACGAAAAGTGTTGAATCACACTGTGATCCTAACTTCACTATTAGCTGCTACCAGTATATCAGACAGCAAACCATTTTTTTAGATAATTATATTGTAAATTGGCGAACTGTATGCAAAATTACCTTCCCGAAAACTTATTCATTTGAGAGTTGTCCAATAAATTACCAATAAATAAAACACAGTTTCCATTGCCATTTATGTACATCCTTTCTACCATAACCATAAAGGAGTCTAATGTTACATGTACAATCCTTTATTTTGAAAATAAACAAAACGCCATAATCAAAAAAAGCCTAAATTATTCTAAAAACTGCATTCTAGATATTTACAAATAAACTATTCTTCTTTTCTTTCTACCTTACATTCTCTCTCTCTCGCTCTCTCTCTCTCTATTTATTTAATTTACCACTCTATTCTTCCTTTTCAAAAACCTTCACATTTCCCATTCTTTTATACTGATTAAATATTAAAAAAAGTCAGACACAACACATAAATAAACAATTACAAAGAAAAAAATATTTTTCTCACCAGCTTTTCGAAATTTACTCCTTTTTCACTAATGGAATACGACATCCTTAACGAGCTTATTTCCGATACAGTCGATCGGTTCTTTTACAACAGGAGCTATCCATATCCATTTGAAGGATCTAAAAACATCTTCTAGCCTTCAACTCCTTTGTCATCTGTAGTCTCCAAGAAAACTCCCAACAGCCAATAGCAGCAAACATATTAGAATACTTCCAACTAGTAAGTTTAGCAAAGCACATCGACTTCAACTGCTTTATAGAAACCTAACACAACAAGTAGCTTAGGTACTTCAAGCTCTTTGCGGTCAAGTGTGTAATCTGCGAGTACCAGTGTCTAATTGAGTAGCCCAAATGCAAATATTCAACAATCCTCTACAAACACGAATATTTCCATCAACGGCAATGTTGACAACACGAAAAAATCAGGATTTGTTGCTCAAAAAAACAATCTATTTGACATGAGCTAACAGACAATGACACCAGAACTTTGGCTGCAGAAAGAAGGACCCAATAAGCTGAAGGAAGCGTAGATTAGGCTGAATCTTAACTTGTAGAGAGTATCACGCAGCGATCTTGAATAAATGTCGATTGATCAGCTGATGCAAGAGAAGAAAAGAGTCAAAAATGAACTTAAAATGTACGATGCTTCGTTCTAGTCTCATTTCAATCGTTTTCCAGTAAATGAGTTTCCCCAAATAATCCCTAACTTTTTGACTTTCATTTTTCCTGCAATTCATTTTTGGTTTTAAATTGAATTTTTTTTATTTTAGGCGAAAAATGAAAAAGAACCTCTCCGACCACTCTATATTGTAAGATTTGATTGAATTAAATAGATTTTAATCAAATAATTGGAAGTATTCTCATTTCATACCTTCTTATCTTTTATTCTACAGTACTACAAGAAGCTAAAACAGTTTATGACAAACAAAAATAATGGAGTACCTATTGCAGATTCGAACGATTTGAACGAGAGGGACACTTTAGATAGTACTAGACCATCAAATTCAGCTAATACCACGAATGCAACCTCAATGTAGAGTCTCAACACTAGTAGGAATGCTCCTCCTAATCAAACAGAATTGTTGAGGAAAATCGAAGAGATTAAAAAAGTCAGAGCAGATCTAAGAGAAAAACTACACAATTATCAAACGGAATTCTTCAAGAATCATAATAGGAGAATCAGATACCATAAAGACATCCAATAAGTAGAGAAAGAATACAAGGAATATAAGGATACAAAGTAGGAACTTCTTAGGTTAGAAAATCTCCTTTAAAGATGAAAGGAATTAAGATAATAGGAGAAAGGTACACACCAGAACAGATTTTAAGGATGTCTCAGCCCACTCCATACGAGAAGGAAATAGCAATCTCCAATTGATTTCTTCCCTTTAGATTCAAGTTGTGTTATTCATTATTAAAGACTTGTGTTCTTTGTGAGATTGCTATGATTATTAAAAAAAAACGAAATCAATTATTTTACAACTTCCATTTCTTAAACGAAATAAAATGAGATTTATTAAAAAAAACAGATTAATTTCCATTTTCCACAGAAATAGCAAATGAAACAAAATGAATATTCTTTCAAGTGCCTGTCTCTGCGAAGAAATAATTAAAAAATAATAAAATCTGCTTAGCACATTAAAGATTCATTTCTTTCCCCCTATCATATTCACATTTCAGGATGTTAAATATACAATCTCGAAAATAAAAAATATTAAAGGGAATTTATTCGATTCTTCTAAACCAATTTCTAAAACAACTGAATAATCTATCTGTCCCCCCCTCACATTGCTTGACAACTATGGATCTTAATCGTATTCGAGCTCTTCTATCCGAATTAAACGCAAAAACGATATTCCAAGAAATCCTCCAGACTGTACAGATGATGTAGTGAGTTAATATTTCCCTTGGTATCAGAGAATTCCAGTATATTTTTATCAATACATAGTTTAAGTGTAATGACTTCATCAACAGCAAGTGACTTTTCAATGAGATCTCCTTGTTTAACTTATCCGCAATAAAAATTATTCTAATCACCGAATATCTTGCAGAAATGACTTGTTCCTGAACCTGGAGGTTCTGTATCAGAATATTCATTGGGTATGATGCCTATCATGATGTAGCTATTCAAGGGATGTTTGAAGGAGAATTCCATTTTGTAAGTTGTAGAGTTATCTAAGATAATATCAGAATATGCCCACCCATAGAAATCATGATGTTTCTCTAAGATTAAAGAATTATCATCCCCATCTGTGTAAATGTTTAAACGATCTGATTCCCTCCCTTGACTCTTTACCATTTAGATATTGACTCCTCTGCTTTGAATAATATCTTCATTCAGTTGTGAGGAATTACTTGCAAAAGCAGCTAATTCCTCCGTTTTCTTGCAGACTTAACCAAAGTATCTTTCGAATTCTTTCATGGAAGTCTCAAATTATTAATATTTCGCAGAAATTTTGGCTGAAAATGTACTTTTTTCTGAATTTTTTTGTTCTATGATTGCGTGCAGTTTCGTATTGATGTCTTGCGTATCAGGAGTGACAAGCAAATCACGAATTTAAGCGAGAGAATCACTGTCGTATATTACCGGGAGATCTTCTTTAGCTTTTTCAAGTATCGAGAAATAGCTTTTGAAGAGACATTTCTTGAAAGCACCCAGAGCTGTCACTAGTTTATGGATCATCGCCTCAACTTCATCGGTGATCGCTTTTACTTTTTCATCAGCTTTATCTAGCAACTCTTAATACTATCTAAGTTTAACTCTCGAATCTTCTGTGATTATTGGCCAATTATGAAACTCTGTGAATGCTCCATCTTAGCTCTGCATTTCCTCTATTAGCTTAATCGGAATGAAGCTCAAGGCACTTGGGTTTTTCTTTTTTTTCGATAGCATTTCATATTAGCATTCAAAACACTGTAGTCTATTCCCTTATTCGCAGTCACTTTGGATATTCAAAATACCGATTTATTGCCCTTTATGTTTAAGACACTCTCTGGTTACATTGTTCCCATCTATCATCACAGATTAAGAGTCAGCAGGGTTATCATGAGCCTAATGTACATCCATTTTGATATTTGTATGTTTCCTTTAGTTTCAAAAAATCTTTGACTTTTTGATTATTTTTAGTTTGATCTGATCTCAAAAAAAGAAGAATAAAAAACGCAAAAGTAAGTAGTGTTTTTAAATTAGGATTTCAAATAGAAGATCACCAAACAACTCTAGATAAACAGATTAAATACTGCAATTATTTTTGCAAATACAAAAAAAACAAACAATTAATTCATTAAAAAAGAAACAATTTTATATTAGAATAGAAGAGGAGTGGGGTTGGGGTTGGGGTTG
>Ga0302271_10004491_pt1 | contig 11123 bp, 6 predicted proteins | sample III_Bog_N1_1_FD_198767 | JGI IMG/M metagenome (GOLD analysis project Ga0302271, IMG submission 198767) | Peat permafrost microbial communities from Stordalen Mire near Abisko, Sweden - III_Bog_N1_1 | ecosystem: Environmental > Terrestrial > Soil > Wetlands > Peat | place: Sweden: Abisko... | reverse complement strand
TTTTCCACTTTGCAATATATTTTTTATTAAATTTTTAAACAACATCTCCTCTAAGCTTTTGCAGTGACTCTCGCTCTATGCCTAGCTTGTAATTTTACTTTCTTCCCAAAAAATATTAATATATTCCTTCCTACGCTTCCTAATTTTTATTATCTCCAAAAAAAGATTTCTCCTTAGCTTCTCCCATAGATATCTTCGCTTCTTTTCTCTTAAGCCCACCTAATTTAACAGCTCTCAAGATCATATGAAAACCTAGATGCCGATCATCTCAAAAATCAAGAAGGATTTCAAGAATTTCCCATTGATAATAAAAAAGTTCTTTTTCTGATTTTTTTCTTTCAAATCGATTTGATTGTCTAATAGTGTCTTGAGTGGCTAGAGTAATTACTAGTTTTGCATATTTTCTTCTTGAATATTCTAATCTTATTTTTGTAGTTTGTGGGCAAAAATATTACTTCTAATAAAATTTCGTGTTATTATCAATTAATCTCGTGTATTTTAACAATTATTAGTAATATTGCTATTATTTCATCACTTTTCCTTTAACAAAACGACCATTTGATTCTTCATAATCTATTTTTATTTTAAACTCAATATCTTTTGAGGTATGTGTGTTTGGCTCTGCTAAAACGAAAATCAAGATTGATTAAATAATTGCAAGAACAAACTCTCAATCATCCCTTTTTCAGTCATACAACTTAATTCTTTACAACCCAACCTAAAATAAGTTTGAAAAAATTTGAATTACAAAAGGCTTAGTGTGATGTTATATCAGATATTTTTTAGATTAATTTTTTGCTTATTTCTAAGTAAATATCACACAATCCAATAACAAACAGCATTCAAAAAATAATCAAGAGTCAAAAGCTAGATTGGGAAAAAAAAATAATTGAAAACTTAAAAATTTAAGATTCACACATCCATCAAAATCACTTAGGCTACACACTCTCTCGCTCTTTGCTTCTCACATCGACTCCATAATGGATAACTATCATATCCTGCATTAAATAGGCGAGGGTGCATTCGGTAAAGTCTTCAAAGGAAGAAAGAAAAACACTGGATAAATCCTAGCTCTCAAATTCATCTCCAAAAGGTTAGCAGAATGGATTAATTTTCAGTTTTTGTCTCAAAAAGAAGATTCATTCACGTATCTCAATAACTCACAGAAATAAAGCCAGCAATTGATTGTTTATAAATCAATTTAGTTCTTCTTTTTTGTTTCAAGAAATAAGTCTGAGAAGGATTTAGCGAATTTGAGGCAGGAAATAGACATCTTGAGAAGATTAAAACACGAAAACATTATTCTGCTTTTGGATTCATTCGAAACCCCACAGGAGTTTTGCGTTGTGACTGAAGTAAGCAAGAATTACTAAGGATATTTAAATGCATTCAGATACTGAATAAAGAGTTATGTTTTGAAATAATCTGAGCTTAGTTTGCACAAGGGGATATCTTTGAAATTCTGGAAGATGATAGATGTCTTCCTGAGACAGAAGTTCGCAAGATTGCTCAATAATTAGTTCTTGCTCTTAATTATCTTCATTCTAACAGAATCATTCATAGAGACATGAAGGTATTTGCAGATAAATATTTCGATTCTCTGTTTGGTTTTATCAACATATGTAGTTCTATTTCCATTGCTCTTTTTTCATTTTTCATTTTTGAATTTAAAAAAGCCTTAGAACATCTTAATTTCAGCCAACGGGATAGTGAAATTATGTGATTTTGGTTTCGCGAGGGCCTTATCCTCTAGTAGTGAAGTAGTGACTTCAATCAAAGGTACTCCCCTGTACATGGCTCCAGAACTCGTCAAAGAACTTCCCTACAACACTACAGTTGATTTATGGTCACTTGGAGTCATTCTCTATGAATTATTTGTAGGATAACCACCGTTTTTCACAGATTCTATCTTGAAACTGATCGATCTGATCATCAAAGATCCTATTAAATATCCCGACAACATGTCTCTCGATTTCAAAGACTTCCTAAAAGGCTTACTGAATAAAAATCCAGCGGAGAGATTGGGTTGGCCTAAATTACTAGAACATCCATTCATAGCAGAAACTGAACTTGAAAAATAAGAAAGACGCTTGAGACTTGAGAAATATAATCAATGGGCAGCTGGTATGCAAGAAAACAATGTAAAAACAACAATATTCTTTTTTAGAATCATTCGAAATTGACAATAATAATTACTTTGTGTTTTGTTTGTTTTTTTCCCTAAAGAACATAGAAGAAAAAGAAAATTTTGGTCCTTCTTTAGGTGGAGGAAACTCTGCTTCTCAGACTCCTGGAACTATCAAAGAAAAGAGAAAAATCATTGGGCCAACTCCAATAAAGAATATCTTGACATTTGATGCAAATGAAAACAATTAAAAGAGTAAAAGAGACGTATCCCCAATACGAGTTCCGAATATTGATGATATCTGGAGTAAATATGAGTAGCAAGTGAAAGATGATAATGGTTTTGCTGAGCTTAAAAAAGATACTGTTTTCTTAGATAGACTACTACAACTACTCAAAGCAGCGAATCCAAATGACATTTAGCTTAAATAAAAGAAATAACAAATCCTGCAAGGACTGAAAGTGCTTTGTTAGCTTGTTAACAAGTCGATCCGTTTAGAAGAAGATGGACAAGAAAACAACGAAATCGATATCACAAAGCACAATATTTTGCCTGGATTGTTGATTGGATTACTCAAAACTACACTTTAGATTGAGTTAAATAAGATACCGATAGATCTCACAAGCGAATTAATTAAAACAACTTGTCTGTTGGCAAAATCTACATTTGATAAAAATGTTGGAATCGAAAACACTTACATTCTTGGGTTGCTCCCTCTGGTTCCGAAGCTCATCAAGATTGGCTCAACAGTCAATGATACTATCCATTAACAGCTGCTGACTAACATTGTGAGAGATATTTTAAAAGATAATTAGATGTGTTTTCATTGAATTCTTGGATATTTTTGAAAAATTAACTTTTATGTTTTTTTTCCAGGTCAAAACAATAGGGATATTTAGTAATCAAGCCAGTGCAAATCCAACCCGCAATTACAGCTTCTACAAAGAACTAATCGACATTAAGTTCATTCCCGATAGCATTTCTTTGTTTAAATCAATGGAGAATGTAAAGAATTTTATTCCTTTTTCATTTTTATTTCAATACTTTTCTTGAAAAAATCAAAAATAAAACACAGGCATCTCATCTCCATAGCTTCATAATTCAAGTCTTAGCAGCGTTGGTTCATCCAGTCTATGGCGATATATTTCCATTCCCATGGAAGCGTGGAACTAGTGGAGTTGCCAGTGAATTCAGTGATCACTAAGGGATTTTTGATTGTCTGAAATCTTAAGTCTACATGAGTCTTGTAGAGAATGATTGGCTGAATGTCTTAGCTAAGTAATTCAATGCAGCGGAAGAAGAAAATCAACGATTAACGAGAATGTCTGTGCTGCGAATTATCATGCAAGGATTAAGAGTTTAAAGGGAATTAGTCGATGGAATCATTGGGAATAGGGGGATTTTGTAGATAATTATCTCTTCAGTGTTTTCGGAAGAACCTTACATTGCAGGAACAGTCATGCAGATTCTCATATTGATTTTGAAGCAACTAGCTAACAAGAAAGATCCATAAATCATAGATTTATCTTAAATTGTTCAATTTATCCTAGATAATTTACAGAAGTATGTGCTGGAATCCCCCATAATTGGGATTATCTCAATTAATCTGCTTGCGGAAATACTCTAAAGTGATTCAGGCCTTTCGCTACAAATTATTGCGAAATTCCAATAGATAAATTCATTCAAACTTCTTACGGAACTTCTCAATCCTTCCAAAAAGGTACCCAAAAAAAGATAATTAAAAAATTTTCTTTAGATTCTATTGAATAAAATTTCTAATCAAAACTCAATTTTCTTTTAATTTTCCCTAAAAAAAGATAAATAAAATCGAAGAGACAAGAAATATTGAAGGTTCAAACTTCGGCTGCCCTAACTACGGATTCAACGATGGAGTCATCAACTTTTTGTAGAGACTCCTATTCAGATATCACAAAGAGCACAAGAAACTCATAGAACTATTTTAACTTTTCGAGCAAAGCGGAATCGACAACGCTATCATTAATCTCTTGATTACCCTTAATTCGAAGAGTGAAGTGTCTCCCAAGGGATTTGTGTCCTGCTTGATTCTCGTGCATGACATAATCTTCTCTGATTTTAATTCCTTTGCAACTAAAATATTCCAAGAAAATGTGCTCGTAGTTCTATGTGAATTACTCAAAGAATCATAACTCAAGGCACTCAACGAATGGCCAACAAGCAACGGAGGAGGACCTATGTGTGTTCATCTGATCACTGCATAACTGTTGAGAATTTTCAATCTCCCATTCACTCTCGCCTCATAAAACACTGATTTAGAGCGGATCTCCAAAGAACTCAATAAATCTGACATTATCTTATGCACTTTGAAAACAATTTAGTATTTGCAGAAGGACTACATCGGCATAGCAGTGCAGTTACTTTCTAGGTTAATTCTCAATAACGAAGAGGACAAACAATTCGCTGCTTAATTCGTGAACAACAATGGTCTTTACATAATTAAAAAATATGCCTTGCTGAATGCCGACAATCCAACTAATCTCATTGTAGATACCTTGAACATCCTCAGTTAGCTAGCTAGAATTTCTAAAAACTACTATGACAATATCCATGCAATTGACATCTATGGGGAATTGAAAAAGCTGATTGTCCACAAGGAAGCTTCTGTTCGAGCGAAGGTATGCAACTTCATCGGAAACATATGTCGACATTCAGGCAATTTTTATGAGATGCTCTTGAAACATGAAATAATATCAGCATGCATAAATTGTTGTAAAGATCCGGATAAAGCAACGAGGAAGTTTGCTTGCTTTGCTGTTGGAAATGCAGGATTTCATAATAGCACATTATATGAGTATTTGAGACCAGTAGTGCCACTTCTTGTAGATCTACTCAAGGATCCTGAAGTAAAAACAGAGATTTTTAGAATTGGATTATTTTAGGAATTTAAAATTGCTTTTCATGCTAAAATTTTCCACAATTTCATAGGAAAAAACAAGAGCAAATGCTGCAGGAGCACTTGGTAACTTTGTAAGAAACTCAGATACACTCACAAAAGATCTCATAAAATATGGAGCTCTCCAAGCAATGCGTGATGTAGTAGTCAGTGATCCAGGACCAGTAAAATATTAGAATAATAGGGATAGTTTAACATTTTTGATTTAAAAACGAAGATAATTCAATAATATTCCCAAAAACAACAATTTTAATGATTTACTTTGCTTATTTAGAGTTTATCTCCGAAGAGAATAGCCCTCTTCTCGATTGGAAATCTGTGTGCTTATCAAGAATGCAGAAAGGTATATCTCGAAATGAACATACAAAAGTTGATTTAAGACATCTAAGAAGTTCCAAATTAGGATTCATAAATCTTAAAATATGCCTCCAGGATCCTGCAGAAACTTGGTAATCCCTTGTGACATAGTCGTGTGAATAATTATTAACTAAAATGTTTCTAAGATTTGTTATTTCTGTTTGTGTTTATTGTTTTTTTTGTAATAACTTGTGTGCGTTTTAAGTTTTTCTTGATTATCGTTATTTTCTAAAGATTCACTTTTGTTATTTAGAATGAATAAAATTAATAATATAATCTTCCAGATTAGGAAGCAAAAAGTATAATACCCAATTTTTCAAGATTAGAGTGCCAAAATCAACGAATTCTTTCATTATACACAAATAATCATTCTAAAAATTAACAGCTCGAAAAGAAATATCTAAAAAATTAGAGTACCAGAGAGAAGGAATATCAGGCTAGCTAGGACTGTCCCACGCGTTTTTTGTATTTGGTCATTAATCGAATGCTTTCATAAAGCTAGGGGATTGTTTAAAAAGAAGAAGAAAACTTCCTATAAATCTTTAATTGAAAAATAAAAAAGAAAAAGAAAAATTGCAATTAAGAAAAGATTCTTGAGAAAAGGAAGATAAAATATAATAAAATGAGCACCAAGCCAAGTAAAACACCTGCCCCTGTTATCCCTGTTGATGAGGTCAAGAAAGATGACACTAAGGGTGAAAAGAGAGGATCTGGTAAAGCTCACAAAGGCCCTAATGCCATACCTGAGTAAGATGACAGAAAAAATAAGAGCCTCGTGAAGAGAGTTACTCCCAGTGCAAAACGAACTGAAGGTACTTATATCCGTAAGGATGCACCAGCTGAAGGAGAAGCTGTAATCCCTGAGGAAGAACAAAAGAGAGAAGATGGAGAATAGAAGAAACAACGTAAGCCCAAGTACGAGAGAGTTAGCAACTACAGTTGGGATAGAAGTCTTATTACTCTTGAGACACCTATGCCTATTAAACCAACTCAAAAGGAGCTTGTCAAGGAAGTTCACACTGAAGAAATTATCGAGTTCGTTAATAAAATCGAGACCAAAATCGAAGCCGCTAGAGCTCTCAGGGTAAAAGATTCAAAAAGAAAAATATTTTAAAGTTTTCTTTTGGAATTCTTTATTTCTGGGAGATTATTTTAGAACACACAGCTTCAATATTTCCCTTTATTTTTTCTTTCTAGGATAAGAAGTTCAACGAGATTATCAACAAAGGCAAGAGTGAAAAGACAGAGGTCAACACTAAGCGCGATCCTCTTATCAATCAACTCAAGGAACTCTTTGAGCTCCAAAAGCTTCGTAGAGCTGATCACGATGTTGCTCTCGCTGAACTTAAAGTCAAGCAAGAGAGTCTCGAATAAGTCGTAAGACCCTTTAACAATGTCATATTTAAAGATATTAAAGTTAATTTTTGTTATTGCTTTTGAAAAATATCCTTCTAGAAAAAGAAAGTTGCTGAACTCTCTGGAAAAATGAAGAAACCTATGGGCGCAGATTAGATTCGTGAAGAAATCGAAGAACTCAGTCACATTCAAATGAACGAGCGATTGACCAGCCAATAAGAAAAGAAGATTGTGAACTAGATTGATGAACTCAAGTAGGCACTTCCTTTCGCTGCGTAAATAAATATACTTCATTTTGTTACCTCAATAGTTTACGTATTTTAGTATCCGAAAATCAACCATCATATCATTAATAAAACTCTATTTTCTTTCTAAATAACTTAGCCCTCTCCAGAAGATGCAAGACGAGCTCAATGACCTTTATAAAGAGTCCAAGAAGCTCAAGGATAAGCAAGGTTTAGCTTACAAGAATATGAAAGAAGTCAGCAACAAAATTGATGAAATCCAAAAGACTCTCGATGAGCTCAAGAAGGTATGCTTCATTAATTCATTTCTTTTATAATTCTGGTAGTTTCCAAATATTAGCCCCCCACGTATGTGTGTAAGTAAACTAATTAATTACTTTATTCAAAAGTGATGACTTTTCTTTCCCCTTCACTTGAGATATTAGCATTCCTCCCCATCCCCCCCGATTAACACTTTCCTTACTGCATTCAAAATCAAAAATATTTTGATATTTTGTTTCTTTTTTTCATTTTCATAATTACATTCATTTCTTTCTTAATTTCTAACCACTAATACCCTTTGTTTCCAATAATAGCTTAGAGACGATTCTGTTGTGAATAGCAACCCTGAGTTAGAACAGATCAAATTCGAATACCAAGAGACCGTAGCTGACTTGAGAAAGCAGAGAGAAGATGCTAGAAAAAAATTCGATGCTGACAGAAAAACATACGAAGATCAATAGGAGCTTATCAGATATGCTGATTTCGTTAAGAAGCAACATGATCACCTTCGCAGAATCGAAATGTACAAGAAGAAAGACGAAGAGAGAGCCAAGCGTGAAGAAGAAGAAAAAACTCTTGAAGAACAAAAGAAAAAAAGCAAATATGTCGTCTTTGTTGGTAAGCGAATTTACTATTAGCTAGTTATCTTTGAGAATTAACTTATTCTGCCTTCTTAGAAATTGCTGATCTGCTCATCAACTACTTGGAAAAGGTCTCTGGAAAGGGAGATAAGAAAGATTTCGTTGATACCAATGAAGTTGAGGAGAAGGAAGTCTAGCCTAATTTAAGCCCGGAAGAACTCGAGAAGCTTCTTAAGAAGGAGAAACTGACAGTTCTGGTCAGCAAGAAGGACTTAGGTGATAGATCAAAGGACAACAACAAGAAAGGAAAAGGACAAAAACACGCCTAATAGCCCAAACAAGCAGAAAAACCTGCTGAGGTTGCTATTGATGTTCTAAATCATGCCTACGATATTATGCAACATTTCGAGAAACTTTCTGTTCCCGCTCCAACTTACAAGAACGAAATCTAAAAGACTATCGATCTTCTCAATGAGAAGAGACAATACTACGTTGAGTTACCTAATAAAGAAACCACAACAGAGGAAGGAGCTGCATCTTCATAAGCTGAAAATGAAGTAATTTTCAAAATAATAACAATACAATTCACTTATCAACTAACTTTATTAATATTTTTTGTTAAAATTTCAATAGAAGCATGATAAAAAATCGAAGAAGCAATAAGCCAAGATTGAGTTTGACGAAAATGCTTTCCCTGAAATTGCTGCAAACTGAGCATCACACACAAAAAGACATATTAATATGATGAATTGAGAATCTAAACAAATTAATTCATCTTTTTATTTAACAGTCCTTGATATTTTTGTTTTTACCCAAAAAAGAATGAAAATTCAGTGTGTTTTGCATTTTTATTTGAACATGCTTCGAAAGTGTTTATGGGCACTTGTTGAAGATAATAAATCTGTATTCTTCTAAAATATATTGAAAACTAATCCAAAAAGCAGTTGAATTTTTTAACTTTTTTTCTTCTATTTTCCATCTTTTAACATCCTCAAACCTAAAAGAAGGATATTTCAATAGATGAATTAATAACTACAATATACTTGTCTTTTTAAACATATTATTATCTTTTGTTTCTAGCTCTCACAAGTTTAAATTTGAATTATTCTTTTTCAAAAAAAAACAAACAAACAAATTATCTTTTTGATTGATAAATTAAGTAGAAAAAACAATCTTTCATTTTGATTGAGATTTTTGAAATGAAGTCCAAGTGGCAATATTATTCCAATTGCTTGTGCATTTATTATTTGTTTATTGATGTTTAATTTAGTTTTGTTTTCATATTTGTTTTTGTTTTAAATTTAAATTTTCTTTTGTTCTTTTTTATTCATGAATATTTGTCTTTTAGATAAATATGTACATATGTATTTGTATTTTTGGATGTTTAATATTTGAAGATAGCTCGTTCTGATGGATGATTATTTTTTGAGAATATGTAATAGTGAATGATAATGCATTTCTATTGCTTTTTTGAATAGAATCAATCAGCAATAAAAATGAAAAAACTTAATTCCTATCTTAGCAGTAAACTTATCTCGGATGAAAAACGTCGGATACGCTGACATCTAGCAGAGTATGTCAGTTAATGGACAATAAAAAACTGTTTTGATTGAGTCTGTCTGTTAGGATAGGATAGGGTTTGTATTTCAATTTTTAATTTATTTTTATTTCTTAACTTTTTTAGAGTCCAAAAGTGATTCATACAAAGGATTAAGACTTCCATATGAATAATTTGAATTTTTTGATTAATTAATTCAAAAGGATTTTAAGATGAAAAACGAAGTGAGGATATCTTGAAACAATCTCAATTGATTCTCTTAATCAAGTAATTAATAGAGGAGGAGAGATGATGGGAGATGATTTTGGAGTTGAAGAATTTAAAAAGAAGGGGGGGTTTTGGAGTCAAAATAAAAATAGGAAAAAAAAACAAGAAATTATTGTAAAATTACAGAAAAGCTTAATCAAATTAACAAGAAAAAAAGAGAAAAAGAAGTATACATACAGTTCGAAATAAAATGGTAAGTTATATTTGTTTATTTTCACTGAAACGATGGGTTTGTTTAGGCTTTCTTATTGAAGTCATATCTTAAACAAAATTTTGATTTCTTTTCTCTAGGGCTTGATTTCTTTATTGCGTAATCTCCGATAAAAAGAAGTTCGTCTTCTCGTATTGGGGTTGGACAATGCTGGTAAGACAACTATCTTGAAATCCTTATCCAACGAAGACATTTCTACTATTAAACCTACTCATGGATTTAATATTAAAAATCTCTCCCATGATGGCTGCAAGTTGAACGTCTGGGATGTCGGTGGTTAAAAAGCTCTTAGAGAGTATTGGGAGAATTACTTTGAAGGTACTGATGCACTCGTCTTCGTTATTGACTCCTCTGATACCAAGAGACTCAAAGAATCAGGTGAAGAACTTGAAAAACTGCTCGAGGTATGTCATATTACTATCAATCTTTGTAGAGCAAAGTTTGCAATTATTTTTTTTTAATAAAAAGGAGGAAAAATTGGTGAATGTTCCTTTGCTGATTTTTGCCAACAAGCAGGATTTGATGACAGCTCTTCCTCCTGATGAGGTAGATTGATAATTTTATTTGTATTTGATTGTGACTGTCGATTCTTGAAATTTGATAGATCAGCGAGACATTGAATCTGGACAATATCAAGGACAGAGAGTGGTCGATCGTTGCTTGCTCTGCTGTCAAAAAAGAAGGTAAGCAATTCCCAAATTGTTGGTTAATCAAAGATTCCAATCATTTTTTTATTTAAAATTTTGCTTTTAAAAGGTATGGAAGAGGGCATGAAATGGTTGGTATCTCAAATTAAAAAGAAATGAGCAGCCAATTCCAAATAACTAGAAGGATAGATGATTAGAATAAAAAACAACAATATGCTTATTTCTTTTTAGTATTTTGCATATTAGAGATTAAAAAATTATTCGTTTGTAAGGAGTTTTTCAAGTTGGATTTGCTTTTCTTTTTCTTCTTTTTCTTCTTTTTTTCTTGAGTTGTATTGACAATTTATAAGATTTAAGAGATATTGTTACAATTTAAAAAAGCCAAATTAAATGCATTAAGAATGTTTGCAAACAATTAAAAAAAGAATAGTACAATACTATTCAAGTTATTCACACTAATTCATTTCTGATTGTTAAGAATTAGGACGATTTAAAAGATTTAAAAAAAGGAAATATTCTCAAGAAATGGGGTTGGGGTTGGGGTTGGGGTTGGGGTTGGGGTTGGGGTTGGGGTTGGGGTTGG
>Ga0302271_10004490_pt1 | contig 11126 bp, 6 predicted proteins | sample III_Bog_N1_1_FD_198767 | JGI IMG/M metagenome (GOLD analysis project Ga0302271, IMG submission 198767) | Peat permafrost microbial communities from Stordalen Mire near Abisko, Sweden - III_Bog_N1_1 | ecosystem: Environmental > Terrestrial > Soil > Wetlands > Peat | place: Sweden: Abisko... | reverse complement strand
TTTTGTTTCTATGCCAGTGCATTCACAGCGCCCCTCCCCCTTCTCTCTACAATTATTTATTCCGCAAACTAAGCTTAATCAGTAGAAAGACATCTCTTAATTTGCAATTTATCTCCACAAGCCAATTTATGTCAATCAATTTGCTCCCAAGTCGAAGAATAATCTACTCCTCGATGTAATACTAATTTATTCACCCGCTTTGTTTGAGCTAATCTATTTTATTTTTCTGTGCTTTGATTTTTGATTGACACCCATTTTAAAATTTCATACTTCGAAATTATCTTAGTAACAATCTAGCTCAGTTAATAAGTTCTTACAACATTTAACTGAGTTTCTTTTTTGATTTCTTGAGTAACTTCATTAATACATTTTAAAAAATATTTGTTCTTATGTTTTTCTCATTTTTTAGCTAAGACAATGTTATGTACTCTTTTTACACTGCTCTTGATTTTGTTTTCACTTTTTTTTTTGGGATTACTGAGAAAATCTTTAGCTTTTCTTTTTTAGTATAAATTTGTTTCTTTTTTTTCCAGTTAAACTGGATTACTTTTCTAAAAATAGAAGATGCGTCAAGACTTAAATAAATTTTAAGAATATTCATTCATTTTCACATTCATATTAGCTATTAGAGTTGCATAATAGAGTGGATGTTCAAAAATAGTTGCAGAAAAATTAGTTAAGCTAGTAAAATATTTATCCTAGGTATTGTTGCTGCTCTCTCTTTTACCCTGCTTTAACAACTTAAAGCAAGATTTCCAAGGCATGCTCAAAATCATCTAAAAATCTTCTTTTTTTAAAATAATTTATCTTCATTTACAATCAGATTTTTGTTCGATAATAAACAACAAATGAGTCTACAGGAACCTAAAAATGCCTTTAAACTATTGTAAATAAAGTTTAAAGTAAGTCGTAAGAAATAAAGGGCATAATTTGATATGAGAATCTTTTTTTCTTTCAAAGCTAGCGATGAAAGACAAATTATCAAAAGAAACTGTTAAGTAGCAGCAAGTTTAACAAATTAATATGGTTCTTTTTTCTGATTTTAAAGAGTGGAAACATTCATAAATATTCTAACTAAAAATGCAATAAGGATAAGTAAACTAACAATTAAAAACTTGAAATAGAGAAACTTGAATTGCGACAGAATAAGCATAACAAGAAGAAAGGAGAGTAAGATAAACAAAGAAATAGTGTTTTTGTGTTACCACTGAGAAAAAGAAAGATTTCAGAATCAGTATTCTTCAATATCTGCCTCTTCTCCTTCAGTCATTGATAATATCCAATTTTCTACTTCATACCCTAAATATTAGTATAAATTAAGATCATAAATACTGTATGTTTTGTTTCATGAAAAAGAAATCAAAACCAAAGCAAAATCGAATTGGTTTTGTTAACTAAAAAAATAAAAATATTTACGTTGCTGGAGGAAAGAATTAACAAATTAGATTTCTTCCTCAAGATTTCGTTGGGCTTCTTCATCTTTTCCTCCTAGTTTCCCTATCATATATTTGTATTCTGCTGTTTCTGCTTCACTAACATGCATTTACTCTCTCTTATCTTTGATGACTTTCTATTTATTTTCTTCTTTTTCAAGATTCTCTTTAGTTTCTGTTAAACTCTAATTCGTTTACTCTTTCACCTTTGCTGCAGATATATTAGCTTCTTATTCCATTTTTTAAAACTCTATTCTTGCTTGTTATCTAAGGAAATATTGAATACTTGCTTTATTCAAGCTTCCGATTTCCTATTCCTTTTCAAGTTCTGTTTTTCTCTTGATGAATTTAGCATGATCTTAATGACTAAAAATATCTTCATTTTCTCCATCGCTGTCAATTCTCTAAGGCTTAGAATCAATTTATACGACAATATCTTAAGATTTAGTTGCATCATTATCAAGAAATTATTATTATTCTTGTTAAGTATTTGGCTCATTTTTTATAGTATTGGAGAGTGGTTCATTTTTTAAACTTTTGATAGATCTCGTGTCAGAATCTTCAAGCCCATTGTTTGAGTTGTAACATGGAATCTAATCCGTCGATGCGCGTCTCTTTTGACTGTGCTTCTAGTGAAAAACAAGCGATCCTTTCATATCAGATACTTCAAGTTCAAAATCTCCTTTTTACGAAAGTTATCTTGTCGTATCCGAATATTTTGAGCTCTCCGCAGTCGTAAGAATAGATTAAGCAGGAGATTTCAGGTAATTGTCTTGGAGTCCACTTTTTATGCTTGTATTTTTCTTTCTTTATGAAGACATCAAACCGATTTTAGTATTTTAATTTCCAGATGTAGTTATATTTCTAATATTTTTATTATTTTATGGTAATATCGTCTAAGATTAAGATTTCTAGCTTGTTTGCTGCTGCAGCTATGTAACATAATGTCTATGTTTGTTTGGGAATTTACAATCTAATGGATGTGAGTATCCAGGTACACTTCTACTTGATGCGCTACCACTACCACTTCTAAGATTACTGGAACTGTTGCTCATACGATTTATCAATGAATTCTCTTTAGACGTGTGATTACTACCATCTTCTTCCGATATAACAGCATTACAATCATATTAAGTACCGTCTTCATCTTCATCACATTCTTCCTCACTCTCTTTTTCCTGCTCATACTGCGATTATCTGAGTTTTTAAATTTAATTAATTGGAGATGTTTTCTCATTATTTATTCTCTTCCTCTTTTAATTTTGCTAAGCTAACTATTGATGTTATTCTTCATCTTCTTCCTCATCATCCTCTTCTTCTTCATATCCACTATCTCCACCATTAATATTTTTGTTTTGATTTCTTTTATGTTTTTATTAACTTTTCGTTGATTGCACTTCTGAATCTTCTTCTCCTTCATCTTCTCCAATTTCTTCTTTGAAATCATCTCTGTAGAGTTAGAGATAATGAGAATGTCTTTTTTATATCTGCGTTACATTATTGTTTAAACTCTACTCTTCTTCCTCTAATTCTTGCAGGAACTCCTTGGCGAATTGTTCTTATTCAACTGGATCAGTGTGATTTCTAATATTTTCCTCTTTTAACTGTGTTAAGATTATTTCTTGTTTTGAAGCAGCGATTGTTTCACTGAAGTTTTGGGGAGGTTTGTCCGAAAATGCATGGGCAGATAGAGAAGAAACAAGAACATTTTCAGCTGTCGAAATGTTTTCCTAAAGAGGGGGTATGCTTTAGATTGATGAATCAGGTGGTTGTCTTGCAAAAAGCTGCAGAGATTATTGCTTTTAAGCAGATATTGTCTTTGAATATTTATATTCATCGACTTATTCCATGAAATGATTAGGGTTAGTTCCTTTAGATTACTGTTATTCTCTCAAATCAGAGAATGAAGTTAGTTTATCTACTACAACTAGCACTCCCTTCATCTTTAAATAATTCAGACATTTCACATCAAATGTTCCACTTTAGTCAACAGTAAGACTAAACGATTCGTCTTCGTGGATAGGTGGACTCTCTTCTTCAAGTTGAGGAATCCCAATAATGAAGAAACGAGGCCCCGTTTTATCATAAAGCGAATTGTAGTTTGCTTTATTTGTTTTAACTTTCCAGATGAGCTTCGTCCCAGCATGGACGAACAATTCAGCAGGATTGAACTTAAATCCTTCGATATGAATGACAACCTCACTGGAATTCAGAAAGTATTTGCTGAATTTAGGTGATTCAGGTGTTTAGATTGATGTGGAAAGTGGTTAAGCCTAATGGTTTAGAGGTAGAAGAGTTAAAAAATGTCATTAAGAAAGTGAAATATATTAATAATAATGTTGATACGCGATTGTAAGATTAGGCAATGGGTAATGAAGTGGACTCAACTGATTTTAAGCATGAGAACGCTGGGATCCTTGGTTTAGAAGGATTGAACGGAGTTTTGAAGGAATTGAAATTAGATTCAGTTAAATTCATAAGTTTGTCTTGTGCTTTTTCGTCATTGCTGCTACTGCTGCTCTCGCTGCCCATCATTATTCAAATAATTGGAATATCGCAATATGTTCGATCTACTCTAAAAAACAATAGCAATATTCAAGAAAAAGAATAAGTATTTTCATTGTTTAAGTACAGGTTTTAAATAGAATCTAAAATATTATTTCTAACTCTCTCTCTCTTTTTCTCAGTTTTCCACTTCAATATGTGTGTGTGTTATCCTTCTTCGTTCGTCTTTTTTCAATAATATGTAGATTCTCTATTATGTTTTTTTGGGGAGGGAAATGTTTGCTTTTATGATTTTTCTTGTCTTGCTGACACTCTTGAAAAGTGGCTAATAATTTTGGATGAGATTTCTTTCTCCACCCACCTTTCTACCTTCTGTAATATCTGAATTTCCTTATCTTAAAGTTGAGTCGAGCAATGCATGTTTTCCTTAAAAATGAGATTTGAATTCAATTTGAGTTTGTAAATGGAACTTCAAGGATTTTAAGAAGTATTTTTAATGATAATTACTCTCGTATTACAATGTTTCAAATACAATAAACTTTTGTTATTGTAAATGCACAAAAACTCCAGAATTTTCAGAAAAATAGATCAAAAGTTCAATACTTTTTTTCTTAATCAGAAGCTGATCAGATATAATGAGATATAGAAATTTTCTAATATTTTTTGGTGTGGCAAAAGAAAGAAGAAGGAAAACAAAAGTTCAACAAAGTAAGAGAAGAGAAAAAGAATTATTCTAAAAAATGAGATATTTGGAGCTGATTTAATCAGAATATTTTATTAATAATACCATTTCTTGAATTTGCTTTTTCAAAGATAGTTTTATGTGATTTCATTCTTGGAAAATTAACAATTTATCAGAATCTTTTGCTCATTTGTTTTTTTTCTCAACAAAAATAAAGCCTTCGGGAAGAAGGAGGTGAATAAGGTGTTATTAGAGGCAGAAGTTAAGTAGTTCATTTACATCGTTTTGAGCAATTTAGCGATGGTTGAAAGGATCTTTATGAATTAATGATAAGAAAAAAAAGGAAATGAGAAAGATTATTTTGACTTACTTTTCTTAAAATTCAGAACGAAGATTACTTTAATACATACATAAGTAGCACACACAATCAAATAAAATCTTTGAAAAAGAACAAACTTCTCAAATTTTTGCTAAATTTTTGCATTGGATTACTTTCCCTTTCTTTATTTAATTTCTCAGTTTTATTTCTTAAATCCTTTATTTTCTGGGTTAACGAGATTCCTAGTAACTTCTTCTGCTTTAGCTTGAACGTACTGCCTTCTCATTGAGAGAATCACTACAGAACCTATTAGTATCACTCCTCCAAATACAATACAAAGCACGAGAGTTGCTGTGAAGTATTGCTCATTAGGAGAGATAGAAATGGTGTATTATGAGTTGAATTCCAGCTCTGTTAAGCCTTCAGTTGAGCCGTCTGGAAAAGGAGTGTTATCCACAATGATTATCATTGGAGTGTCGGGAAGTGAATCAAGGTTATTGAATGACATAGTGTTTGTTAATCCAAGTATGTTCATTTCTATCACGTCTTTCATTTTACAGTTCAAGCAGCACACTTTAAAAGGGGAAAAAGGAGGGAAGTTAAATAATAATTACATTGATTGTTGATAAACCCTCTTGAGGATTAAGCCCTCTATTAATGAAAATAGCAAATTTACTTGTTTTGTCGTTTGCGAAGTTCGTGAAATCTACTTGATTAGTTGGCGGATCTGAAGGTATTGGATAAACACACATATTGCATGGAACGCAAATGCTAAGAAACTCAGGCAATACCCATTAATGATTTTACATGCATCTGAGGTAACTCATGAAGTATTAATTTTAAGGATCTGAAAACAACAGCAAATCATAGGTTTGTTCATCTGTTGTATCATTAATTGTATCTGCAGAATCAGTAACAGCAGTTTGGATGGTTTGATTGAAATTCAATGGTTTTTGTTAATTCGGTGAAGATAACCGCTGAGAAGAATCTGAAGGCGTTCCTTGTAGCTATAAGAATGCTGAGATTGAACCAGGTTCATATTCGGACTCTAAGAGTTTGACGGTTGTTCTTAAAAATTCAATGTACGTGTATTATGGCAATACAAATGTTTCTTAGTAAATCGTTTAGATAGCTTGGACTATTGTGGCTAAGCAGAAAGTTAAAACAAACGAAAGGATTGCTGTTAGATTCATAAATAAAAAAATATCTAATCAGCTTGTTTGTGGTGATTTATCTTGTTTATTATTTTTGTTTGAATCAGCTGATCAAAAATAAACAAAGAAGAGAAACAGAATTAAATTAAGGCAATTAATGAATTTTTGACTTTAAAACAATAAAAGTTTACTAAAAATAGCATACAAGACAAAAAAGAATGTTAATGTTTTTGATTTAGGTTGCTTTGATAAAGATTTTAGGAAAGGTTTTTATGAGAGTGAAAGATTGAGGCACACTAGGGGTTTGGATTATCTTAAAAGTGAGCTCTCTCTCTCTCTGTTTCTTCAATATTGTGATGGATTAGAGATTCGATAGTAATCTGAGGGTATGTTGTACAGAAAATAGTAGATGTAGCTGAATATTGTATTTAATGAGTTTTATTAAAAAAACAAAGTTTTATCGTTGCTAAGATTTGGCATCAAAATTAGCACTTTCTTATCAAGATAGATCTTAGTGTGTGTACTTGATAAATACTCGCATAGCTCTTTAAAACTGTCTTTTTCGTACAGCAGTTGATTGCTAATAGACAGTTTTAGTTCTTGAGTTATTTTGTCAACTAACTTTAGATTTTTAAATGCCAAAAATAAAAGATGAAATTGATTGTTTAATCAAATCGCTAAATTATTAGAGATTTGCTTACGAATGCATTGAAACTAGTTAGAGTTGAACAAGTTAGCCATTTCTAGTAGCCGTATGCCACATTTCTCCTGAATTCTTTAGAAATAATAAACAAATAAGATTGTTTTTTTTCTTAGGGTTTTATTTAATAACATGTAAGTTAAAAATGGAAAATTTCTACTGAAATACACACACAACACCCAACCTAAATACTGTATCTAACCAAAATACCTTTGAAATTTGTGTTGATGATATCAGTTATGTATTGCTAGACAACATATTGATTCTGTTTCTTGACTGTTTTGTAGAATTTCTTCCCTGAAAATGCTCTTTTCAAGCCTAAAAAAACCATTAAAAATGTCAATCTTCATTAACTTAAAATACATATCATTCTAAAGAACTTACTTAAGAACGCAAACAGAATATTAAACGGAATGATCTCATAAACAACAATTAGACATAATGAGAATAAAATTGCATTTAGTGTCTTCTAATAATGAGACCAGATTAACAGATTTTTTATCTTTTCTATTAAACTAACTGTGTGAAATAGCATGTAATTCAGATATCCTAAATACTTCTGGTACTTCTTAACTTTAGTTAGAATCCCTTCCCTATTAACAACAGTCATCTTAAACAAGTCTAGCATTTCTTTTTGTTGTTTTTATTTGATGGTCTCAACTAATGGTGTAAAATAATCGATATTCTATTCGAAAAGATAACTCTCCCAATGTTCTAATTGATGATTTAGTTTTTTCATGAATCCATCATGGTTTCGTAATGCGATTATTACAAATAATATTAGAAAATAGCATAATAGCTAGTTCATCGATGCAAACAGCCAAAAGATTGTCATAAACTAAATAAATTACAAAAAAGGATTATAATATGTTACTGGGCGAATTGTGCTTGTTTTCTTTTAAAAAGCAACCCAAAAATGAAAAAAAATAGTAAGTTTTACAGTGTAGAAAATGTAGGAGATGCGAGGATATCTGAAGTTCAAGATTTCCGAGAAATTTGTTATTTTCAAGGCAAGATGAATTTTGATTCTTTTTAAGCGATTCTTGGATACTTTAAACTCAAGTCTTTCTTTCTAAGTGAATTTATCTTTGCTAAGGGTTTGATTTTCATACAGTTCATTGTCACAGCCGGCAATGTAACTTGCTAGGTTGGAGAAGTTTTCTATTTTCAAGATTACATTCACCTTTGAGGAGGAAGCAGAGGAATACATAATTTATTCGCCTTTTGTTCCGAGAAGGACTTCACTTGAGGCTTCTTTTGAAATATCCTAGGGATCTTCTTTAAGATTATCTTTAGTGGAAGTTAATTTATTTTCAAGGAGCTTCAAAGCAAAATAGTGGAAAAAGATAATAAAAAATAAGGGTTTTAAAAAGAAAAAAGAAAATGATAATTTCTACAAACGAAGGATAAGAGTTAGAGATTTGAAGGAGATCAGCAATGAGAATCGAAGATTATGCAATTAATTCATCTTTGTTTGACATCTTCAGTAGCTTTGAAGTACTGGAATTTCGATACAAGGAAAGAGAAATAGAAGAGTAGTTGTCGAAAACAGGTAACATTATTGTTTAATTCCAATTAACAGTTCCATTTTCTGCTTATTTTTTACCAAGTTGGAGCTAAATATAGCAATGTTTGATGACTAAATAGAAACTGTAGTTTTCAGTTGCTGTTCCTTTAGGAATCTCAGCTGATTTAACTTAAAATTAAAATAATATTATAATCATAATTTTGTATCCTTTTTCAAACACAAACTCACAAATCTTTTACTTTAAATGATAAATTTCCCTGTCGACTTTGTTCCAGGAAGTAGAGGCTGGCTGGAATATATCTTCGAGCTAATTATTTCATTATAATAAGTCTAAGTTAATTTAGCTGTAAAATAATAATTAACTTCTTCATAAGCTGGTTTCATTTTTATCTGATATTTATCAAATTTATGCCCGATTGTCTGCCGAAAAAAACAAAAAAATTGTTATTTTCAAAATTATTCCTTTTTCTCTAATTAACTAGAAGAATTACAAAAGAGTCATCCTAAAGTGGAGAGACGATAAGAGCAGCACAGGAAATGTAATAGTGGAAGATATTGTGACTGTTAAGTGAGAAGATTTGTAGGGATTTTCGATATATCTTCACGAAGTATTTTTTAAATATGCCTGGTGCTTCGATATCGATAAAACTTGGAAAAAAATACAAAAATGAGACACAGGAACAATTCTTTCAAAAATTTGATATTTATTCTTACAAGTATCCTTCTTTCCTGAGTTCATCTGGTAGAGAATAATCATCCTAATTCCCTTGAACCCCTCCAATGCCACTCTTTTCTTTTTGTAAATCTAGTTTATTGAAGTAATCGATCTTTTCTTTCACCTGTTTTGCAGAATTTTTATGTTTTTATAAACGGCTGAGCATAAATGCAAAATATCTTACTTGTTGTTAATTTCCTGTTAAGAGTGATCCTTGCTTAGATATAGTTCCTGAATTTGACTAAGATACTTAGCTCGCACTAGGCCTAGCAATATACAAGTTCTCTAATTCGTTATTTTTCTTTTAAGAACTTGATTCAAGAAAGTTATCATCTGTAGATTTAATTTCATTTCTTGAATTGCTAGATTCAAGCTCAGTTTCTTTCTTTGGTTTCAGTGGGCTATGTATTTCTGATGGGATGTTATCAACATTTTATATATTGTCTGATCCTTGATTAGAAAATGTGTAGCTGCCATCGAGTTTAACTGAGGAATTTTCACAATAACAAAAAAGAAACAAAAATTATTTTAGCATTTTAACACTTATTACGACCTCAAGTAATACAATTAACTGCTTAAAAACCTTACAAAGAAAGTTGTAGAGACTTTGCAAAATTAATTTTCTCTCAAACTAAGACTCTGCAGCATTCCCAGCTCCAACGATAGACATGAGAATTTCTTCTAATATTTCGGAGCGTTTTTTCTTGCTAAACAGAATATTTGAAGGAAATTCTGGCAGAATAACATCCGGAAATGTTTAAGTAATCTGTTTTAAGTGAAAATAAGATCTAGCCTCTAGCAAAGCGCATTTCAAAATGTAATACAGATATCTATTACATGTTTATGAAGGTTCTCAAAATCTGCATTTTTTCGTTGCACTGTTTATGTAGGAAATCCTTCAGACTAAATCTCTATGATGTATCTCTAAAAATAAAAATATTGAATTTTACAGGATAGTTATGTGAATTCATAAGCGGATAATTCAATTATTTCTAAGTTTCTCTACAGTGCGGTGAAGAAAGCGTGTCTCAAGATCAGGGACACTTAGCCGAATGTCTGATCCTAAAAAATCATTGAAACTCACATTGTCTTCAAATGATGTTTTCCTTTTCTCATTGGAGGTAGTCGAAGAAGAAACTAATCTAGAAGCATCTTCGGTTCTTTCATTTTAATTTAATCCACCATTATCTTGTAGCTGTGGTTTGGGTTTATTCCTAAAGAACATATCTTGAGTTATGAGAATTTCTGTGTTTGACAGTCTGGTGTGTTTTTTGCTATTTTATTTTGTTTCTGACCTGATATTGTTTGCCAAAATGTGAGAATGAAATTTGCTAATCTCAATTTCCCAATTATTAATTTCATATGATAAGATAATCAAAATTCATTGACAAAAAAAAGAATCCAGCAAAGAAACATAAAAGAAAGTGCAAATATTGCTCCTTTTTTAGTTAATAATAAGATCTCTAAATTAAGAATTAATAATATTAATATTTGTGCCATCAGTAAGAAAAATTAATCCACTCTTAGGTTTTCGTTCGACTCAATTAGATTAAGAAATGTATTGACTTCGAGATGGTCTCCATATTTTTATTTGAGAATTATTCTCATTCTGTACTTTAACATCTCTGATATTCTACTATCTTCGTTTCTTCTTAAATAAGTTATTTTACTAAGTAATTTCTTATTTTATCTCCTGACTATTTATTATTTGAATAAATCTGGATTATTATCAGAAACAATTAAAACTAAGGTTTTTTGATTGTTAACATTTCTTAATCTTTTTACCTATCTCATGAAAGGTTTCTCTCAAAAATAAATTCTACAAGAAAGAGGGATATTTGTTTGTACCTTATGATTATATTTCAGCAAACAGACAACCATTCTTTTAATTTTTATTAGATCCCTATGCTGAAGATTAATTCGGCTTGTTCTCAAATTATTCTGAACATTTTTAATTAACTCAATAATAATTAAGGGGTTGGGGTTGGGGTTGGGGTTGGGGTTGGGGTTGGGGTTGGGGTTGGGGTTGGGGTTGGGGTTGGGGTTGGGGTTGGGGTAGGGTTTGTGGTTGGGGTAGGGGTTGGGGTTGG
>Ga0302271_10004488_pt1 | contig 11137 bp, 7 predicted proteins | sample III_Bog_N1_1_FD_198767 | JGI IMG/M metagenome (GOLD analysis project Ga0302271, IMG submission 198767) | Peat permafrost microbial communities from Stordalen Mire near Abisko, Sweden - III_Bog_N1_1 | ecosystem: Environmental > Terrestrial > Soil > Wetlands > Peat | place: Sweden: Abisko... | reverse complement strand
CCATGACATCATTGAGTGTCTCAAGTGCATATTCCATTTCTTCAAACGGAAGATTTCCATTGTCAGCTTATTTTGCACTTCTAAGGAGATGAACATTCCTAGCAACAAACCAATAGAAATCGTATTCCGATGGATAGTAAGTTAATGCCAAATCAGTTCGATTGAGAACAATTCCACTAGAAATCCCAAATGCTAGAAGATTTGTCACATTCACGTAAATTCCTCGTAAATCATGATCAAAGAGGCTTTGCGCTTCTTCAAATTTTCCCTCAGCTAATAGCACATGATTTAACCCAAATAAGCTGTTTGCATTGACAGTTAGATCTACATTATTTGTATGGAATGGCATAGATAGAATATCTCCAACTTCATCATTTTGATTCAGTAGCCAAGTTGCAAAAAATGCCAAAGGATAATCTTTATTCGCATTGATGAAACTCTAAACAAAAAATTATACTTAAAAAATATCCATTAAAAAAAATAAATGAACTGTGTTTAACATGCAAGTAGTAGTATGATCTAGGGTCGATAATATCTGAGGCATTCGTGCTGAAGTTAGACTATTTTGTTTATCCAAAACAAAAATCAATTAAACACCTGAACTTATTTATTCAAGTGTAAGTTTTCAAACAAAAAAATAGACACAAATTCCTCCCCAAAAGCTAAAAAATCCAAATAATTTCTCTCTTCACAAAACAGATTTCTAGGAACAATTTATCTCGCCATTAAACACTTTTAAGAAATTGAATATCCCTCTAGTGATTTTTGCAGGCTCATTTTGTTAAAAAACTCTTCCAAAGGATTCTTACGTGATGAATGGATTCTAATGGTCTGTATGCGTATTTCTTAGCAGCATCGTATAAGGTTGAGAAATCGGTCTCCCAGAGATCAGCTAGTTCAGGGAAAACACTTCTATGGTCATTAAGAATCGACTGTAAAGCTGCATTCAATCCGGAGTCATCGTTGTCAGGTGGGATTGTGAAAGCTTTCACCATTTGTTGGAGTTCCTTTGGATCCATGCCGATGAGTTCAGATATTTTTTGCATCCAAGGTGGTAATTTCTCAAAAACATCTACTAGAGATTCGAGATTCTTTGGATAACTGGACCAAGTTCCATTGATGTTGATTTACGACCAGAAGTTGTAAATTGCAGTGCTGTTGTCATGCTGGTTTTTATCTTTAAAAGTCAGGAGTGCTTCAATGGCTTGTTTCACAGACTATTAATCTATGGAAATGAATCCTAAATCAGAGGATTCAAGTAGTCCTAAGAGGACAAAGTTCGTCACAAACATATTGTTATCGAAGATGTGGAATTCCTCTCTGAATAAATGGGGAACAAGAGTGTTCTCCTTGTCCATGAGATTCAATTTGATTTCACTTCCATAAAGACCTTTTTACTCTTGGAACTATGGAGGGAAATACTTGAAGTCTTAATCTTTTTAGACTTACTCAGCTTAGAGCTTCGAGAGTTGCTCGTTGATCACTCGTTGCAAGGTAGCTTTGCTGATATTTGCAGATGAATCAGATGCTGAAGTTTAACAGGAAAAGCAAAGCACAATAGCTATGAAGATAGCACAGCCGAACGCTCTCATATTGGTTATGTGTATTCTTCGAATTTCGAACTACTAGAGAATTTTATAATCTGAAATTTTTTAATTATACTTCTAAACTTGTAATGATTGTGCACGTAAGATCTTATTTCTAATCTGAAGGAATTAGGGATTGATAATACTTTCAGATATTATAGAAAAGAACAGGATAAAAATATATGTCATGCAATTAGTTTGGGTAATAAATACATCCTTTATTTTATTTTCTGGATTTGTATCATTTTCCTGTTTCAAAAAGGCAAGTTGTGATATGATAATAAATAAAGGAATAATATTATTATTTGTCAATTTTCATACCCTATGTAATATTATTTTGCTGCTTCCAAATCTTTAAAACAATAAAGTAATTTCTAATTGGCATCAAGAGAGCAACTTTTGAGCTGTAAGTAATTAGTTTTTGAAAAATATTTGAACATATTTTTCTTTTTTAGAAGATCATCCAACATATTTCAGATTTAGATTCCATCTTGTGAAGGATTCCTTCAAAAATTATTTATCTTTTCTAACCCTCAATAAATTGATCAGCTCAATTTTTGAAAGAAGGTATTGTATCATTCAAGTGCTGCTGCTTTAATATTCTCTTGATCTTTTTGTATTTATTTTTGCTTGACAAAAATACAGTTACTGAAATGATTCAACAACTAAGTAAAGATAATCTGTTTGAATGGAGAATACTTGATCTAAGCCAAGCTATAAAAAAAAAACTAAATTCAACATAAACAATTGTAAATAAGTTTATACATATAAGTAATATCATCTCTCAAAACCATCATAATTATTTCTTCGAACCATCTTTGAATGTGCTCTAATAAAGCATCTAAAATAACCCAGCAGACAGATGATCATATCATAAATGTCAATCTAATAATCCTCCTTGAATTTTGTGTTAATAGCCAAAGAAAATTGCTACACAAAAGAAGAGAGTTGAAAACCCTCAAATATCCACTAAATTATGACAATTCCCCTAAGAATTCAATAAGAAATTAATGCAAAGAATACCAAAGCAATTCTCTTAATATTTTAATGATTTAGAAGGGTAAAAAATAATTGAAAAAACAAAAGAAAAATAAATAAAAAATCTTCTTTACATTCGCCAAAAGATTGATAAAAATAAAAGAGTTATCTAATTAGAAATGATGCAAAGAGTCATGAACAAGAGATGCCTGTGGCATTTATCTAAGAATTGCTTTAGTGGTGGTGATATCCGTGAGAAATTCTCACATGAAATAACTGAAGAAGGTTATGACTACTAACGACAGTTCCATGTTAAGCCACCCACTGAGGAGAAACTATTCTAGCTTACCAACATACTCGGATCAGTGCCAATGTAATTACTTTTTCATTTTGTCTGTACATGCAAAATGTTTTGGATCCTTCCAAAAATCAGTTGAAAATGCCAAATTCATTCTTTTATTGTTTGAAAAGCTTTAAGACAAATACTTTCTTGAACTTCTTGGCGACAAATCTAGAATCAACCGCAACAGTTTCTGCTTCTGATTACATTGCTCCTCCTAGAGTTCATGAAAACAGCATTTTTGTCTATGAAGCTAGATCTCTCGCGTCTACAGTCAGAAAATTCAGATCCCTTGAGGCTATTCTTCTTCCAGGAGCCTTATTGACTTTCACATACCCTGTTTTCGCTGCCATGGTTGCTGTTCCAACATACTTCTTCCTCTTCAATGTACACAAATTCTTCAACGATTCTTGAGATTATTTGATATTTTAGCTATCAGAAGAAAAGAGGAATAATTATGATGTTTTGGGATATTTTGACAACAAAAATAGGCTAAATTCTACGAGATGTCAAGAAGACTCGTAGTTAGATTGGACATTCTTCCTCATCTTGAGATGGTGAGTGTCCAGAGAGTTGGTGCTTTTGGAGTTGTCTACAGTAAACTCTACAGAATTCAAGATCTCGAGTATGTTCCTTACGAAGCCATCAAGGATAATGGTAAAACAACACTTTATTATGCATTTTTAATCCTGATTTTGGCACATCCAACTTGACTATTTCAATCACTTTAATCATCATTAATTCTAATCTTAATCCAAACTTTCATTTAAATCGCAGAAAACTATCTTTGGGCTATTGGTGGACATGGAGTTGACAACAAGTTGGTCTTCAAGGACAAAGCTTCAGGGGAGTTTTTCTATTTCGACAGAACTGGAATTTGGGATGCAAAAGGCTTAGATCATGCTTTGCTTAACTGAGCGAATATTGTTCGTTTTCATTTCACAAATAATTTAAATTCAGATAGTTAAACACATTATTAAAGCAGAAACCTTCAAGGAAATGTTATGATAAGCGTGTTATTTGTTTAAATTTGCTGAATTCTCAAAAAAAGAAACAATATCTTAGAATACTTATTCTTCTTTTAATCATTATTATTACATTCTCTTCAATTTGCAGCAGAATAAAATAGCAAATTCTTTTTTCATTTATCCAATAAATCAATGTTTGCATTACAGCACACAGATAATAAATCTTATGCCTTGATTCTCTCTCTCTTTCTATCACTCATCAAATATTTTCATTTGAGCTCCTTTTTTTTCTTTCAAGTGAACCAGTGCATCTGAGATCTATCTACTTTATAATCTTCCTGATTGTTTCACCAATTAAAAATTCCCTAGCATTCGTTCTGCTTTGGTGATGTATTCGAGAGGCTCCACTGAATGAGAGATCTCACTTAATAATCTTAGCAAAAAATTAACAAAGAGGTATTTTAAATTATCATCCAACAAGCCAAAAAATAGAAATCAAGTTAAAAAGAAATATTTGATTTTGTTAAAATTGACTCTTACTGATGCCGAAGAAAGATTTCCTTTTGATTGTTGTTGGTAGGCTTATTTTGCTGTGAATAAAACAACTTGAGTTGTATGTTATTAATTGAGTTCTACTCTTGAATAATCGATTCTTATAAATTCGTTAGTTGAATATCTCTCTTCGATTTAATGTACTCAATCAGCTAATCCCTGAAATAGAACAAATCAGGGATAACTACTTCTTTAACAAAATTATCCTTTTGCGTGTGTGGTAATAGAAAAGCAGCAGAATGAAGTGAATTTGTTATCAGCACTGAGAAATCCTGTGAAGAATGATTCGTTGAAATACTCGGGGAATTCAATATATTACTGAAATGACTTTTGTTTGCAAGCACTCTGTCAAAATGAGCAATCAACACTTTACTGTTTATCAGCTACTCCTTCCAGAGATAAACTAAATAATCTGCTATTTCTTCAGCTGCCTTGATGACATGGTAATTCGAATCAATAGCGGTTCTCATGTCATTAAGCGATATCAAGAGTTATGTGAATTTATCCTTTGACATCGTTTTTCTCTTTTCAAGGAGTAGATACTCGTCTGTTAACGCAAGAGATGATCGCCGACGATGCTTCAATTTCAAAGGCTATTTACTACCACCAAATGAATATTATTATATTAACTACGGAGAATTACTTGGATTAGCAGTGTTTGAGCTACCTAGAATACTACTGTTTTTTTACTAATATTGCTACTGCTATTGTTGAAACTTAGAACTTGGAGTGGATTCGTTATCTGGCTTAGAACGATTATTACTATTACTAATGTTGCTAAACTCAGTAATTGAGCTTTCCCGCTTTTATCTTGATTAACTTACCTCATTATTGGAATTGTTAATCTACTACCCAAGAACCACAGAAAATCTTGAGTTCCCTACTTCTCCTTCAGCGACAGTATTTTAGTTTTTTTGTCTCGCTGAAGGTATGCTGTCATGTGAAATATTTTCAGTATCTTCAGCAGCAGATGATTGGGTGTTTAGATTCTTACTATTATTCTTCTTTACGATCTACCTAGGTAGATTCCTACTAGACGGTGCAACAGAATTTTATTTTAAAAATTTGTTCACATGAGATTCCGGAATGACTGATAGTTAAATGGGGAGATTCAGGGGCTAGATTATTGAGTTTCTATGACCAGATCGAGCTACATTTGGTGAGGAACAATTTTGATTTGGATTGTCAAATTGATTTGCATTATTAAAGAAACTAACCTATTATTGTTATTACTCAGGGACAGACTATTCTTGAGCTTATGATTGATTCTGATCCCTGCTGTCTTTTAAAATTGACCTATCAGTTCTGTAGATCAAAAGCATTATTGTTAAAACAAACAACAAATGAAAAAATATATGCTATTTTTTTAAATTTTATTTATCATCAACAAAATATTTAATCAAAATATACTGAACTGAAGAATGCATTGGTGAGTTGTTCATCACAGATAACTAAGTCATCGATGGCTTCATTCGGCTAGGTTTAGTACTCTTATTATTACTACCACTAGAATGGCTATTTTCTTGAGGAGTCAGCAATTTCTAAAGAATAGTTAAATCACTGGATTTTTAGTTTTCCACATCCAATAGCTCTTATCTGCCTTGATTCAAATTGACACCAAGATGGCTATTACTATTGCTATTATTATTATTGTTATTCACATTGTTCTCATTTTTAAGGAGCGTCTCTTTCTCTTTGATCTACTTTTCATGTGCAATAATTTTCTACAAAGTTTTGTCTCTTTAGGATTCCACAAAATGGATATACCTGGAGAGTACTAAATTATCATTCGAAGACTATTTTAGTAGTTTTTAGCCATACGTTGAGTAATATCCTGTTGACCCTGAAGGTGTTGATGTTGTTTCAGTTTATATTCTTCTTTCTTAAGTTGACTAAAAATGTTTAGATTTTTTGTTCGGAGTTAAATCCAATAAGCCTTGTCTTTTCATTTATTTATTGCTAGAACCATCTTCGAATAATGGTTTTTCTTAGATTGAGTTAGATGTTTAGTGTATGTTTCTAGCAGATTGACTAAGCAAAGTCTGCTTTTGCAGTTTGGTTAAACAATCTCCTTTGGTGTTGTCTTCAGTTGTTTTGATTGTCAAGTTAACTCTCTTGTTGTTGATATGATCTAGCTGTGGTGAGCCATGAAGAGTTAGGTTATCTTGTGGAAAGACTAATGATGATTGATGAGAATTATTGATTTTACTCTCTTAAAGGCTTCTTGAGGTTAAACTAGCATGAAGGGTTGTAATTTCATTTGTTTTCGCGAATTTAACTTAATTTTTGATGATAATATTCGGAAGATTCTCTAGTTATACAGCTCCTTCATTCAAGTAAGGTAATGAAGGTTATTTCTTATTGAAGGAGTTTAAATTAGAATTAGAATTATATATTATACTGTCAAGTTTAGATCTGCTTGGAGTAGCTGAAATAGACTCCTCTCCTTTTGCTCTACTCGTTGAGAATACACTACTATCTTCTTTGTTCAATCTACTAATACTATTCGAGTTGTGTTTGAAGTTAGAAAGTGAAGAAGAATGATCATCTTTTTGTAGAGTTAGATGCTAATGCAATTTAGCTAATCTTGGCGTATTGTTATTATTTCTTTGGATTTATGTTATGAATTGAGTAGTATCAGTGATATCCTCAACAGGTTTAAATATCCTCTATGGCACAGCATCTGTTATGATTGGCTTGACTAGACCATTCTTTGCGAACCACATCAGAAATAATAGAAAGAAGATTGTAATGTTTTGATTTCCTAGAAAAATAAATAATAAGATTGCTTAATTATTTTTTTTCCTTTTTTTTAATGTGTATTTTTGGGATAGGTTCTGAATATATGATTGGAGTGATTTAGGATATTTTATTAGGAACAGAAGTAAAATAATTGATGTGTTTTTGTTGTTATTCTTTTGAGATTCAAAAGGGAAGTGATGTAATCTAATCTAGCTACTTAATCATAATTTCAGTGCATTATTTATATTATTCTCCTGTGAGAGTTGAAAAGCACATATTTATGGGCAAATGAAATGCTGGTGGTGGTGGTTTCAGTGGGAAAAAAGAAATAAATAATCAAATACAAATAAATTTCCTAAAATTCTGATTTCTTGTTTAATCTTTTTGATGTCATCACCATTTCATTCATTCATTTATTCTTCTTCTTTTTCTTCTTGGATTTGGATAGATGTATCTTCTTGGACGATCTGTTTATTCTGGATTTAGATAAGAAGTGCTTCCTAAGAAATGTGTTTCCAAAAATACTTGACTTTAGGATAATTCACAGCGAATCCAATAACTATTTTAACATTAGAAAAGAAAAAATAGATGGTAATAATAATCAGAAAACAACTTAGGAGTTTAACGTAATTGTTCACCAAATAGTGTGTTTTCTAATTGAATTTTTTTTGATTTTTACTATAAATTGTGTATGATGTTCTGTTCTGAGATCATTTATTATTCACAGAGGCATATCTCATCATGATCAATTGTTGTTCTGTTTTTATCTTCTTTCTCATCACCAATCTCCTCTGTTGGCGATATTCCTTTATCTTTTTTTGATTTCTTTAGTCTTATCCATTTTTTTACACCTCTCTTTTTCTTGTTCTCCTTTAACTTATCCTTGTCTTTCAGCACATTTAAGTTGCTTTAAACTTGGGACTATTACTAAACCCAACTCTCTTTTTTTATTTGAAATTTCCGCTTTAAATCCCTGCAACTGTTTAATTCCCTCTCATTCTCCAAACAAAAATAACAATTTCTATTTAATTATTACAGCCAGCTCGATCCACTCAATTTACATCCTCTGTAAAACAAAGAAAAGACCAATTAATCTACTGAAACAAAGGAGCCTAAAAAGAAATATTGCAAACTTGCATAAACATCTTATCAAATTATCTGTCCTTTGAATCAAGAAACAATAGGTAGTCCCCTCCCAAAAAAGGAGTGTTCTTTTAATTATAAAGGTTGAGGAATAAGCAGAAAGAAATCAATCTAAAACAACTTCCAATCTAATGAAAGCGACTCTCAAGACATCTTCTTTCTTTGAGGGTCGTAATGCTTCTGGATCTTCATCGAAGAAGATGAATTCTCTGAGCTTGAAATAACCTCAACAATCTCCTCCTCCTTCTGAGTATCCTAATCCCACAAGATTAAAGACATTTGAACTAGATTAGACATCTTAGGAAAAAACAATAAGACCAAGCTCTCTGTTGTCTCTTGGAAGATCAACTTCTCCTCCTTCAAAAGAACATCCATAACAATACTAGCCTAACATGAACATAGGTTTATCTGTCCCAGGTAAATGCTAACTAGACAAATAACAGCAGGAATAGCTCTTGAAGATAAGGACTAGTTCTTCAGCTCGATTACATCCTCCAAAACCAGCAACTCTTCCGAAAAACATAGTATACATTCACAAATAGACAGGTTCCAGCTCTGATTTCAAAGTAGAGCAATAACAGTAGCACCTTTAATATGTTGAAGCATACCCTGAAAGTGGCAGGAAATGCTCCAAATCACCTACTTCTTTACCTACTCACAGCAGTGGTTCTACAACATAAAGGACCATGAGAATCACCGAAATAACTTACGTACCTCCTCATCGATAAAACGGATAACTCTAAATAACTCAAAGTAAACTCACTGGAATCACCAGCAATAATATCAATAACAGCAGCAACTCTACAAATAAAGTGAAAGTGAATGTGAACAATAGCAACATTAAGAGCTAGAATGTGAACGGCAATCAGCGGGATGCATACAATAATGAAAAAAAGCATTTCTTGAATCCTGTTTCATAGGAATCAACAAGGCAGCAGACTCATAATTCTTAAGATTCCATTAGAATCAACAAGAATGTTGTCCATAACAATAGTTCGAGAATACACACAGATAATGAAAATTAGCACTCTACGATGATTAACAACTTCCATGAAACTTAAACCTTGGATAGAGTCATGGTAGGCATAAACAGCAATGTGAAAAAGAATCAAAATCAGAACAATAATTCAACTTTAAATACCCGTCAAGGTAGAAACACTTCTCCAAATGAAAAGAAGGAAGGATTTGTCTATGACATTACGAATGATTAACCAAAATACTAAATCAGTAAAGATTAACAACCAGAACGCCATGTTGATTAGTACTATTAAAATGAATAATAACAATAACAACAATAACAATAATAATAATAATCTGGTCCTCGTCCTTTTGCAGTGTTATTTAGTAATTTATTCTCAACTGGGAAGGCTGCAAAGAAACTCTTAGGCCTTCCTGAAAAATATAAAGGCTAACCATCAAAATATAAATTCTAGTAAACTGAGCTTTCAAGTTAGAATCGAGATATCATCAATGACATGAGTTCGAATAAATTAGCGTAGGATAAATAATCTGGTAGAGATTTCCAATCTGAATCGCTTGGTTTCTCTTAAGAGTAAAAATGCTGGGTTGATTTAGAAGAGTAAGAAGAATTCTACAAGTCAAAGCAGCATGAATTTGGTTAGATGAATACCAATGGCAGTATTTCAAATCGAAATATTTCAAATGATAAATCTAAGAATAGAATTTTATATTCACCTTAAGAAGATTCAATGCTGTCTTTGTAGTAAATTCAATAATTATCATAAAGAAACAGGAATATTTAAGAAAATGGCGCGATTTTTAACAGTAGTGGAGACAATACTAGTGAATCTAAAAGAAATCTTAGAGGATTAAGTGGTAATCTACAATATGACCATCTATCTAATAGACGAATACCTTAAGAAATATTACCACAAAGGATAACTTCTCTCAGCTTGAATCATCAATCAAAGAATGGAGAACACAACGATTAATAATAGAAATCTTCAATTATTGGAAATGCTAATATAAATTACAATAACAGCAGGAGTTGCAATAGCACTAAACAAAATACCATCAGTTTGGTAGCACCAACTAACAGCAGCAATAGTAGCTGTTTTTGTAGTGGTATTAGCCCTATTCCTTGTGTGGTTACTGATTTTAGTGGATGTGCTTATTCAATAGTCAAAAATAACAAAAATAATAATAATAATAATAATACCTCAAAACGATCATACACAGAAGATAGTTTGTAATTTGAATTTCCAGGAATGCCTAGGACTGTGTCGATAATACCTAAAAATAATGAGAGTTTAAAGGTGAATTCGATTTAGAAACTTCAAAATAGCAGCAAGCAATATGTAGGTACAGAAGGTTATTTGAATCAACCAGAGATTGGTTAGGAAACTACATTTCCTTTGAACTCTTTTGACAATGAAAATTTCAATAAAAAAACAAATTATCATAATGATTTTAACTCCAAAAATGCTAATGCAACTGATGCTCTTCTTACGAATGAAGCTTATCTTTGTTCTCCAGCTTAAAAAGTGATTTTTAGGTAATTTCCAACGAATGTCAGCACAGGAAATCTCTTATCACCATACATTACATAAAACAATCTTCAATGCAAAATTGATTTTCCTTCAAGTCGAACTTTTAATAGAAATGGTAAATTTCTTCGTGAATATCCTAGCAATTCAGCAGCTACGGAGATAGATAATGTATCAGAGTAATAATACTCATAACAATAGTATCATCCTTTTTATGGAATTTCAGTTGATTTCAAGAAAAATAGCACACAGCCAACAACTTACAGGAATATTGAAAGCACATAGCCAACAACATACAGAAATGCTGAGAGTAATCTCCCT
>Ga0302271_10004485_pt1 | contig 11141 bp, 14 predicted proteins | sample III_Bog_N1_1_FD_198767 | JGI IMG/M metagenome (GOLD analysis project Ga0302271, IMG submission 198767) | Peat permafrost microbial communities from Stordalen Mire near Abisko, Sweden - III_Bog_N1_1 | ecosystem: Environmental > Terrestrial > Soil > Wetlands > Peat | place: Sweden: Abisko... | reverse complement strand
GAATCCAAGGTCTTTGTATTTACCAGAAGGCACTTTGTAGGAGCCAGACAGGAAGAACAAGAACTTGTGCTTCGTTTTCTCATCCAGTTCCAGCATGGTCTCCCAGAACCACTGCACACACAATGACAGCTCCGAGTATCCACCAGTGTACTCCGTGTTCTATCGTAACTCTTTCACTGTTAGCAAGGAAGCAAAAATAGCATGAGATTATCAGAATAATAGCTAAAATATTCCTGTTTGAAAGTTTTACTATCGATTTCTTGAGCGCCTGAGATTTTGGATCCGAGTTCCATCCAGTCGATCACATCGAGCTCTGATTTGGGGAAGATAGAGAAGAATCCCTCCAGGAAGGCTTGCGTTTGAGGTTTGATCTGCTGAATCATCACGAAGTCAATCAACTTCTCCACATACTCCTTCTTGTTTGACTCCTGCACATAAACCTCACTCCCATTCTCCATTAGCTCCTTGACTTTCTTCTCGCCCATTTCTTCGTATTCATATCTTCAAACACACAAAATTGGTTTGATTGTTAAGATGAGATAAGTTTCTATTCTTGCTGTTCGCTTACGTAAATGTTGCACAAAGATCGTCAGGGTTGTTTTCCAGAACCCAAATGAGATTCTGTGTGAGTTCTGGGTCAACATCCTGTAAGTCTGTGATCGACAAAGAAGTGCCTGTGATGTGCTTCAGGAAGAACTTCGCAAAGTCGATGCCTAGCAGATACCCCTCCAGCACTCCCTTGGCAGTGATGGCTCCAGCAAACCTAAATATGGTCAAGTGGTCAGGCACAAGAGCCGAGGTCGTAGAAGGCAGGACTACGAACTTGTTGGAAGCCATCCTAAACAGCCCCTTCTTCTGGTCGAACAGCTCTTTCGAGATGCATGAGTACCACTCCCTTGTTAGTCCACTCTAGTCGATGCCTTCTTCTTTGCGGAACTTCACTGAGAACTGTTTCTGCAGTAGTTCGTGTGGTTTCAGTCTGACTATTGTCCTGAATGCATCCTCAAACACACATTTCCTGTCAACCTTGAGGGATATCACATCACCGCGACAGTCCTGTATCGCCTCAGCTTTTTTGAGAGCCTTAGCTTGTATCGCAAGTATCCTTGTCTCCAAGTCGAGTGACTTCAGATTCTGAGGGTCTCTCGAGACAACGCTAACATACTTCTGGAAGAGTTGATCGTTCATGCCGACAAACAGCCGGATTATAGAGCAGAAGCCCTGCTCCAAGATCTTCTTCAGGTCTTCGACACCAATCTCTCCTTTGTCCTTTTCCAGTGCCACTTCGATGATTTTACTCGCCCTTTTAACCAATAAAAAATGATCATTAACACACTCCTTTCTCTGCCTCTATCATTACTACGGCTTATTGATGTCATATTGCGAGGAAGCAACTGAACCTACAGAAGAAGCTCTTTTAGATGTAATCTTAGCCAGCTAAGGCAATGAGTCTTATCTGCCAATCTTCGGTGTTTTCGGCAATAGTTCCTCTTCCAAATCGAAGTACGGATACAGCATATAAAGCAACTTCAATAAAGGAACATAAGAATTGAAAATCTACTCAAGCTCCAGGTTCTGTGTATCTAAAACTGATTATTAAGCAGACTCTCCCATGAAGTGGACATAAAAGAATTAAAGTTGCTTTATCGCTGCTGCAACTAATTTCATGAATGGTTTATTATCAAACACTTCTGAAAGTTTCGCAATCTCTTCCTATTTTCTATCTTTAGACAATTTTTTCACTGACAAAAAGAATATCCTCATAAGTTCCCTAATATTCGATGCAAAGTTCTTAAAGCCCTAAAACAAAACCAATGAATAATTATCCAAGAGAAATTTTCACAACAAATCCATTCAAAATGATCTTACATCATAAACTGCATTGTTATCATCCATACTGATAACTTCATATAAATGGCTGATAGCTTCTTTGATAAACGCTTTATCTTATTCCTTTTGAAAGAAACCTGTTTTAGGCTTCAGAATCTTAGTAATATCAAGTATGCCCTTATCTATCAACTCAACCGCATCCTTGAGCAAATAAGTTGAAACACTCGTAATATACTATCTCAGAAGCCCCAATGCCAATCCACTCTACTAATCCACTGATTTAACCAGAATAGATCTTAATGAGTGTGCTTCATTCAGATATTAATTATCCGAATATTAGAAATAGAATATGTTTGCAATATCCTTTTCCGTCAGTATCGGAGTCCTCTTATTCAATTCTTATGGTTTCTTAGATTCCTCCTTCTTTTCCTTTCCTTCAGCTTCTTGATCTTCCCAATTCAGTTTCAATTGAATTCGTTAGATCTTTCTCAGAAGTTTATTTACAACTTACATATGCAATTGCAAATTCGGCAGAGAATCCTTGAAATTCTCTCCAAGCAGTGTCAAGAAGCACTGCAATCCACTGAGCTACTTGAAACCAACTTTAGTCTTCAAGTTCTTCACTACATCAATCTATGGCAAGTACTCCCAATGGACAGCATCGAGTGTCATATACAGAATTACATGATTTGTAGTGGATTCTCTTTTGATCAAATATTTAAAGAACTCCATTGCATTATTGTAGAATTAGCAATAGTTGCTGCTAAGACGTGCATCATAAGGTTGGAACTACTTGCTGAGATTCTTTTCCAGATCAGATCTGAGGTCATCAACAGAGACCTTAGGATTGAGCAGCAAGAAGAACAACGCATCCATGAGCTAAGGCCCATTGATAGGATTCACTAAATATGAATCTGAAATGATGCTTGCTACATCAATCTAGGTGTTGTAAAATTACCTCAAGATACTGAGGACTACACTCTCAGGATAGCATACTGACGATTGCTTGTAGAGATCTATGATCATCTCATCAGATAACTTAACTGGTTCAATATTCGCAATCGGATTAGCAGTGCTATCCTTAGCTTAGGAATTTCTACGCTTGGAGTCTTTTTGATCCTCTTCACTGGCTGATTAGCTTCTCTCAGCGTCTTCATCGCTATTGTAGTCGTTATCTTGTTCTTAATATTGTTCTTATTCATCATATAATTCAGGGTCATTTTCTTCATCTTCAGGTACTTCTTCTTCATCAGAACTACTGATTTATAGTAACCTCTCATCACTCTTCTAGCTGTCTAGTTCGTCGTGATGTTCATCGTCATCATCTTCATCATCATCGTCCTCAAAGTCATCTTCATCATCATCCTCTTTGTTATTCTTGTTGTTCTTGTTATTATTCTTGTCATCATCTTCCTCCCATTCTTCTTCTTCATTGCTCAACTGAGCTTTGAGTTCCTCCTTATTATTTTAGTTATTCTTCCCATCTTTATCTTCCTCCTTAGCTTCCTCTGACTATTTTACATCAGCTGATTTCTCAGTTGCATCTACAATTTTCTTCTGCTTGTTCTTTTTATCATTTTTCTTATTGCTTTGTTTCTTAGCAGTTTTCTAATTCAACACTGCAAACAATTCTTCTTTCTGATCGATTTGCTTAAGAACATCCTCTGTGAATACCTTATTTCCTTTACTTTTCTTGAAATAGTTCACAATAGCCTATACAATCCCTGCCTCTTCTTTTTGGTTATCCTTTCCAACGCTTTCATTCTTATTTTTCTCCTTGTAATACTAGCAAACACTATGTTTTTCTTTTAAAAGCAAGAATTCATTCCATTCTTTCTACTCCTTCTTGACTTCCTCTTCGTCTTCCTTGTCTTCATCGGAAGAATCGCATTCATTATTACTCTCCTCCTCATCATCATCAAAGTCATCTTCCCTCGCATCAAAGCCAAAAGGATAAGACTACAGGTGTCTATTTTAATCCCCTGTGTCATCATTAACAAAATCTGCTTCTCTTCTGGAGAATTAGTTTTTTATCCCATTGAAATCAAAGAACTATTCATCGAGAACACCATGATCGTCTTTAGCCGTGTTTATGCTCTCTTCAATATTACTAAACGCATTGACTATTTAATTTGAAACAGATAAGAGCCCATTCACATCAAGGGGTCTGTGTTCGTTCGAAGAAGTGCTTTTAGATGCGTCTAATAATCCCTGTACTTAACTAACTAGATTATCATAGAAGGAAGAAAAATTATTAGGTAATTTCAAAGTATCTCCGGCGACAGTTGGAGCAGGTGAAATAATAGGTAAAGATGCTTGTTATTCTTGTGAACTTGTAGCTGTAGTAACTGGATGCTATGTGCTATCAGGAATACTAACAGCTGCAAGATTATTGTTGCTATTTTCAGTTCCCTCAGCTGCTTGAGATGACGATACTGCTGCAATGGGCTTCTATTCTGAGATTATCTCCTGTTAAGCCTTTTCTCTTTCATGATCATAATCACTACTGCTGTCTTAATTAACTTCTTCATGAACTTTAGTGCTAGGTTTTTTATCATTTTCTTAAGTCTTCTTTGTATTTGACTTACCTTGTTTTTCTTCCTTTTCTTCCTCTACTTCATCTTCATCCTCCTCTTCATCATCTCCATCTTCCCATTCTTCTTCATCTGCTTCATCTCCTTCCTCTTCTTCTTCGTCTTCTTCATCTACTTCATCTCCTTCCTCCTAACTATTATCTTCCCATTCTTCTTCATTTTCTTTATTTTCCTTTTTTGACTCCTTTTCTTCCTTCTTCTTTCCCTCTTAATTATCCTCATTTAGTTCCTTTCTTTCCAATATTTTCTTATCTTCATCTCCCAATTTCTTATTATGTTTATCACTCCCACTAATGATATCTTCATGTTGTTTCTCATCTTTATCTTTATCCTATTCTATCTTCTCTGACTTGCTTTCTTTTTCTACATCCAATATTTCCTTATCTTAATCTACTTTCACTTCCCCAAACATCTAACTAATAGATTCCGATATCTTCTCTGAAACAATCAACCCCAACTAGAATCTATTCTCTTTATTCGCAGTCTGGGTAACAGTGAGAAACTAAGAATGCCTAAGGAAATATAAACTCGGCCAAGGAACCTTCACTTCAGCTGTAATATCTTTGTAAAGCTTCATTCCATCTAAACTCTAGTTATTATTATTATTATTCCACAACCCATCCATTTTCTCAAGATATTTGATATACAGATCTTTGTTCGTTAAGAAGCTCTAAAGCTGCATACCTTATGCTGTGGATACAGTTTCTGAGACGAGCACACTATTCAATGCATCTAATTCCTTTCGCAGTCTGAGATTATCTGAATCTGTTGCTGATGCATTTTTGCGAGCAAGAGCATTAAAGAATTATGTTAATTCTTCTCGTTTGGCAGGGAGAATCAACCTTAAAATGTCTAAATCTTCGAAATTACCATGATTCTAGGCATATTCAAATATCTCTTGGGCATACAAATCCACTAAATCCTGCTGATCCTTCACCAAAAAGAACAGAATCTACAATAACGACAAACATATTTTCTTGATTTCATCCATTTCAGGACCATTGCAGTTTTAGGATGATATCAAAGCAGTTTGAATCACATGTTTTATCTGATCCTTCTTCAGAATCAAAGCAGTCTAAGGAAACAGAGATATTACTATAAAAGCTGTTTATGTACTTTAACTGTATAGCTTCTCAAACATCTCAACAGCATTTAAAGGGATGCTATGCTTCTTCCCAGATACATTTTTCTCCATGAAATTGATTGCATTAGTTAATGTTATTCTAGCTTATTCTCCTTGTCCTTCCTAACTCCCAAATTGCCCCTTTAAATCCTTAACTTTATCATCTAAGTTACTCTCATCAGCAATGACTTTCTTATCAGCTAGATTCACTTTCATGTATTCCACATAAAACTGTGGCATCCATAGTATATCATCCATCTTGGATGCTACAGTCTATGGATCAATTGAAGCTCCTTGAACCTATCTAATTCCATCAACGAATTTCACATCATCATAAGCACTTTATGAATATAACTTCTTGAGGTTTTGAGTCATATCCTTTGCAATCGAGAACTTCAAAATCAATGCATCCTCAAAGAACTTCTAACCTAGATTCTAGACGACGAACTCGCAAACAAACGAGAAGATTGTTTTCTAGAAATCCTTGCAGTCGTTGAACTCCAAGAGAACTTCAAATAACCTTTAACTTGCAGTGATATTATGCATGTCGCATAGGGCAATCACAATATGCATTGTCATCGAAGAATAAGGGAAATATTGAGGAGATTCTCGCGGTAGAGGTACATCCTTAGGTCTTGAGGTGATTTCAGAGTCTTCAAGTGATTAAACATTTTTGAATAGTCGAAGGGCTTAATTAAAGAGCTTATCTTAAGTACCATAAGTTTCACCGTCTTTCAATTTATCTTAAGACTATCCTTGGAATGTCTTTGCAGCAGCAATAAGTCCCTATAAAGTGTCATGATTTTATAATATTAATTAATATGTACTCAGCTGGATCTTTGATGCCTCTATTGTTACTTCTACTCGTTCTTCTTCTACTGAATTGAGCAATGCAACTAGTAAATTCCTGTAGATCTCACTTGTAATTTTCTGCTCGAATAGTTCGAGCGTCTTGATGACAAAGCACTTAAACAGCAGTTCCATTTCCTTAAATCCTTCCCCTTAGATGTCCTTACTAAACTCAATATACTCCATGGACTCTACTAGTGACAGAATGAGTGTTCTGACATTAATCGAATCTGCTCCTGATTCTTATTTGTTCTCGATATTCAACAGTATCTAAGAGAGCCATTCAATTGTTAGTTCGTGTTTGATAGTAGATTCTTTTGAAAATGCATGCTCCAGCAATTAAGGAATGTTCTCGAGGATATTCTCAGTCATCCATTTCAATCCGTTAGCTTTGACTTGAGAGTACTCCAACAATATCGAACAGAACATGTATGGCGATTCCTCTTCTTTAAACAGACTTCCTAACGAATTGCCGATTTCGGCCATGGACTCAAGACGCTTAAGGATACCACTGTTGGGAGTTACAGTAGCACAAGAAGTCGAAGAAGAATTGCTGGTAGTTACAGTAGTATTCTCTTCTTTTTTCCAAGAATCAGCTGGGATTTCACAAGACAACTCAATGAGACCAATTCCAGTTAGGAAGAACTCCAAATTAGAATATATGTTTTACATTTTTTTGTTAATTTTAGTGATATCTTCTTCGGTTATTTGTTCTCTATCCCATTTCTTATCTTTCCCATCATTAAACACTTGTCCCTTCTCTTTGATATTGCTATTGATAATCTTGATAGCTGGCACAAGCTTATCCCTGATAATTCCAAGCACTGCCTGTCTGCCTAGATAGTTCAACTCGCAGTAATGATTAAAGATTCCTTTGAAGTAATTCCCTTTGAACATGCCATTGAAATCTTCATATTAATTCAATGTAAATCGCACTCTGTCGGTAGAATCCAGAATCTTAATCAAATATTCACTGAATTCTTAATAATCCTACTTATCTATAATATCTTTATCTGGCTGATTCTGCAGTTCATTCATCGCATCACCCAATTATCCAAACTTTGAGATCAGCACTTACAAATGAATATTTGCTAGCAGTCTCTATCCTTCTTATGCAGGTAGCATCTTTGGTATTCTCAGCATGCAATTCGTTATTGAGGAGAAGATCTTCCCATTTTTCTTAAGTATCTTCTCTAATATTGGGAACAAAGGAGCATAACTACCCTCATGCTGTTCTTTCTCATTGTCGTTGTTGCTGTTGTTTTTCTATGGTAATTGTGTCTCCTCAATGCATTTTATCATCGCAAATACCAATCTAGAAAGAATGAAAAACAGCTACGGACCCATATTTTCAAGGTTCATCTCAGCCTGTGATAAATAAGAAATGTAGATGACGAGCTGCTATGCAATGAGATGATCTCTTCCGTGCGTAGTCGGATAGAAATATTAATCAAATGCCTTCTGTTGATTGTCAATGGTCTTCAGCATGTATTTAGCAACTCTTTCGATCTGCAGAACTAATAAAGAATTGCTGTATTTCCGGTCATTATTATTATTGGTGGGGTTAACAGTGCTGCTGCTATCTTGATTCGTTGAGTTATCCTCACTAAAGTTATCAATAAAGCAACCTATGATGTGCTTCTCAAGCTTGAAGGTCTGAATTATCTTTTTCTCCCCATCTGAAATCTTAGGATAATACGGCTACAAAATCGAACTGGATTCAATAGCTATATTTCTCATAATATCAGCCGATTTGACTAATTACTTGTATCCTAACAGAAAAAGCTTATGGTCGTTGGCTTCTTCATCTCTAGAATGTTTATGGAAGTTCTCCAGAAGAATCGTACGTTCTAAGATGAAGGCTTAGTTCCGACGATCTGTCCAGTAGTCAATGTTTCCATACAAGAACGAATATTCCGAAGCACATTTAGAAGGCATATCTAGCTCCACAAACAGCTGCTTAATGAGATTCCTATCGTTTTTCATTTTTTCCGTTTGATATGCAATCTATTCGTCGATTTCTTGTATCACACAGTCATACTATTATCGAGTGAGTTTTTTCAATAAAAAGTCCTTGAAATGCTCTTTTTAATTGTCAAAGATCCTCGCAAAGCTATATTTGATTGCAATTCGCAGATAAATTTCAGAAATATTTGGATTCGAAGTCATATCCGCTTTTGTGCAGCAAGTCAAGTAATTCTCGATGTAGCAATCCGGTCTTATGCCTTCTTTCACAAACAAATCGAGACTTCTTTCAAATTCGCTGATTCTCTTTTCACTCTTCCAGGTGTAATAATTCTCCATTTGCTCCACACCACTTTATTTAAAGCAGAGATTCAGCAGCAAGCATCGAATAGCACTCTTATCGTTGTCTTATTTGTTGTTATGTTTGTCACTGCATATTTTAGCGAAATGCTCCGTGTTGAAGAACATATCATTAAGGTATTCTTCGAAATATTCATCTGTGACGGAATCCTACTAGATCGTCAAAAGAGCCTTCATTGTGAAGTAAAACTCATCTTCACTTATCTCTCGATGTGTGTCTCTTTTTGTTACAAAAAAGAAAAACAGAATTTCAAGATTTCAAATGGGTTCTCTCTAACTAAATAAATGTTACATGTATTTCGGTGTGCTGCCTTGATTGATGTATTCTTTAAGCTGTTCGATGGTTTTGAGGGATAAAATTGTCTGAATCTCTAATGCAATGCTATTAGGAATCACAGTGTTGATAAGTGACTTGTAGACTTCCAACACAGATGAATCATAAATCCATACGGAATTTCCAAAGCTGACTATGATTCTCTCGTGTTGACTGTAGAGTCTATTCAGTTGTTCGACTATGGCTGTACGCGAATCCAAGAAATTATTAGTTTCTTCATTGCCATCCTCAGCGTTAGATATTGCCTACGTTTTCATGATATATTTCAAGGAATCGGTGACTTAAAGTGAAACTTCAATGAAATCTTTTAAGTTCGCAGTTGAAGCCAACACCACAGCTGTTGCCTTCAAGCTTATCTCTCTGCCTTCAGCGAGATGCATGTGCAAGTCCTCTAGAATATCGCCAATGAATCTCTCCAAGACCATGAATAGACTACTGTTTTAGTATATCACTGCTTGCTTTTCACCGCCAAATACTTTCGAGTGCTCCAAACTAGCAAGGAATTAAAACAGATATTGGATGTCCTCTGTGTCCTTGTATTTCTGCACGAATGCATTGATTTCCTCAAAGAGTTCCCTCGGGTCCTTGTCTTCGTCTTTGAGTAATCTTAAGCTCGTGTGGTCCTTTTGGTATTTCTATTTATCATCTTTGTATTCTAGAAATAAAGGGAAGTTGATTAAAACGATGAAAAAACTCAGAAATTATTGATCTATGAATTCTTTTTTGCTCTTGATGTTTGAGTTATTTTACAGAGAGCGATGTGCGAAACACAATTAAGCAGAGGATAGAACGGCGAATCTTTATAATGTTACTGCTGCTTTTGATCGATCTTAATATAGTTTAAAATGCACTTAATTAATCCTTCTTTGTCACTTAAATCACTATCATTGTCTTCACCTTCTACCTTCCAAATATCCTTCTAAATTTACATAAATAACTGCCTTTCAGAGTGCTCATTTAGATTAGTATCCTCCAACAAGGATTCAATTGCCTTTTATTTACTCGCAACATCAATAATATCTTATTTTTATGCGTATCCTTTATTTTATTAACTCTAAAAAATATTTGATGCTGGCTTATTCTTTCTTTTTTCATTTTCACTGTTCAACACCTCCATCAATATACTCTTTAGATCATCCTTCAATTGATTTCTGTCTTTCGAGAAATATGAAAAATAACCCAAGCATATGTTTCTGCTATCAAGATCATAATCATTAATTGGTATTGCTTTGTAGATTTAGAACAGAATCTGTGGATTCGCAGTCAAGCTGTATAATTCAGATAAATACTCCGACAAAGAATCTACAACTTCTCCAACGATCTTATCATCCCATCGATGTTTGCCTGTCATGAGCAGTAAGACATAGCATTCGAGTAATTCTGCAATTTTAGACTCAACTTTTATGATCTATTCAGTATTTTCTTCTTCTTGTGCTGTTTTTAATTAGCTGATGAATTGCTTTATGAGCTGATTGTAAAGCTAAAAGTTCGAGTAGAACTCGATCTTATCTATTGGACGATTGTTCTGGACATGAGTATTCTTATTCCTGCAACTGTATCCGAAGAATTCTAATGCTGAATCATCGTTTGTTACTTAGGAAACTCTCAGCAAAAGTTCGCGGACTTTCTTCTCATCTTTCTAGAAATTACACAGCAAAACACACTTATTAACAACGACAATGGCAATATTCAAAGAGATTCTAATTCGACAAAAATAAGCCAAATGCTAGAAAATAATAATACATGAAGAAATTAGTGCTTCGTGAAGATCGATTGCAAGATCTTTGGTTGCTTCAGATTTTTCATTGGGTTCAGTTGTATGGGGTGTGTGTATCTTCTAATACTCTCTCTCTCTATCAGCTTTTTTATTCCCTTTATCCTGTCTCTTTGTCTCTCTTTCTCTTGATAGACTATTTTTAATTCCTAATTGTTTCTCAAGAGTTATGTACAATTTGCGATGTGCTTTTCTCACTCTCTGTGTCGAATTGATTCTTATGTGATCTCCTTAACCCCGCGTATTTTAGTATCTTCCTGAGACCTAGAAGAATCAATAGAAAGAGAGAGATTATCCCCCACATAATCTGCA
>Ga0302271_10004484_pt1 | contig 11141 bp, 7 predicted proteins | sample III_Bog_N1_1_FD_198767 | JGI IMG/M metagenome (GOLD analysis project Ga0302271, IMG submission 198767) | Peat permafrost microbial communities from Stordalen Mire near Abisko, Sweden - III_Bog_N1_1 | ecosystem: Environmental > Terrestrial > Soil > Wetlands > Peat | place: Sweden: Abisko... | reverse complement strand
GTAGTTGAAACTAATAATACTAAATTGATTTAAAATAATAAATTTTCTGAGAATTCCCTCTTTTCTCCTATCTTCTCCGACCTGCAAGAAGCTTTAATGTCAAATAAGACACATAATTATTTATTCAGTTATCTTAAAATTAATCAATCCTAATGAAAATAATTATTCCTTCTAATTTAGTTTGTGATTTATCAGCCATTTTTAGTTAATATTCTAATTTACAGTTAGTAGCAAAATATTAAATTATCATATCCAAAAAAATCATTCGAATTAAAATAGGAGAATGCACTATTTGGTTACAAAATAGCGAAAAATCTTAATTTCAGTAACTCAATAGTCACAATACTTTTATTATTTTGCTTCATTATATGGAGGAGAAAGATCCAATGAAATAATACTAAGATAAATAATATTCTTGAATGAAATAAAAACCTTAAAATCCTTTGATTAAATGAAATTTATTTTTATGGGAAAAACAAAAGTTCTTAAAATTCCGTTGTCAGTTTGTAACCCAGCTGGGATACTGCGGATGACTAATTCAATAAGAAAAAACACAAAAGAGCAATCAAACTCAGATAATCAATTTGCTTTTTTTGAATCCTAAGAAATTACTCAACAATCTCACACTCTTTCTCGCTTTGTCATAGTGCTCTCATGGAGAAGGGATATGAGATGATGCGAGAGAGACTCCGGAGCTGCCGAGAACTTGAACTGTCCAGCTCAAAGCCAAAAAAAGATGATTTAGGGGATATTTTGAGACTAAAGCGAGAAGAAAAATTACGTGTACTCAAAGAAAATGAGCTATTTGAAGCTCTCTACACTTTTAAGTCCGTCAGTCGCTAAGAGAGAATCACATTCGAAGCTGTCTCGTATGCGCTTATTAAAGAGTGTCTTCCTCATTTTTCTCACTCATAAGGTTCACAAGGCATGTTTAGTGAAATATCTGGAATGTATGGTGCTTTCTTTGAGATGATAAACTAGCCGCAAAAGGCACATGAGATAAAAGTCATCAACTAGAATGCAGTGTATCATAATTTCTCGTTTTTATGCATGCTCTACAAAGGATTAGTAGATTACGCCAAACGGATTTTCAAAGAATATTTGAAATAAAAAGAATCTTCCCTCTTTGCAGAAACTGAGAACACGCATTCAAGAAACAAAAGATCAATTTCATTGCAATTCAAACAACCACGCTTTTTGCAATAGCAATCTCTTGATCTCACTCCAGTTGAACATGGCAAGTAAATAAACATCTCCCGTCCTGGCTAGTTTTCTTCAATCTAACCTGGGTAACCAGCTTCATAGCTACCACCTTATTCTTAGGTCTAAAAGACTTTCTTCTCTCAATTACAGTAATCCATGCAAGCAACTACAAGCTCTTAATTTAACTCAAACTCTCAAAACAAAGGATTGACTTCTTAGCCACTGTAGAAACAGCAATAATCTCCACTGCATTCAGAGTAACAATCTTTTCTGACCACTCAAAAATAATTCCAAGTTTAAAAAAATCAAGAAAACTATTTTCTTGGTTTCTCGCGGTCCTACAACTCTTCTTCTCAGAAGGAGAATTTCTTTAAGTACATCGAGGCAGCATAGTTATTTTCACAAACGAACAAAGAGGAATCAAATGCAGAAATGGATTGGAACGTTCAGAATAAACTCGCTCACGCTTCTGTGATATGCTCCTATCAGTTCTAGAAACGTAATGCAATTCGTTGCTTCAGAGATATCATAGTGGATCTGGAATCAGTGAATTTCAAGCAAAATGAGCTAATGGCAGCTTCTTATTTTAGAAATCTAATTTTTAGAAACACAGCTATTAACAAAACAATCGACCAGCATCGATAAGCTGCGTTAGACAGGAGTAAAGGGTAATAATAGTGTAAGTCTAAGCCGAACTACTAGTCTGTTTAACTGCCAGAAAAGATTCAGAAAATTCAAGATCTTAGAGATACGGAAGATAAAAGAACTAACGAGGACTGTGAAACAAAGACAACTACAGACTCATAATCCAATAAAGATATTTTAATTCAAAGTTTACCTTAATTACCAATGAATTAATAGCCAAACGAGTAAGATTAACTGACTACTCCTTTGAAGCAGGCGATTATGAAAAAATGTATCATTTTTAAAAGCTAATTCAGTAGATAATCTAAACCCAAATCAGATAAGGATACTCTTCCTTTCATCGAAATGAACAATACCTTAGACGTAGGCTTGATTCTGGAGAGCTCTCGTGAAAAATCATCTATTAACATGGAAACAACAGATAGATATGCCTTGCAATCATTTTCAGAATTCTCAATAGATGAGGTAATCAATAATAATAACCTTCACAATAAAGATAAGATTGAAAACAAAATCAAGGCTAATTTAAGAACTGAAGCCAACGAAGATATTAGGATTCAAACTTTCTCAAGAAGAAAGAGAGCCATTACTGAAAATTCTGCATCTGAAGAATTTTCAGAATAAGAAAAAATTCTAAAATAAAATGACATTTTCTGTGATTAATCTAGTTTTTCTGGTACCAAAACTTAAAAGTAATACTTCCATCAACAATAGCAGCTACTTCAACTACGATATCAGCAACAAGACTACTAAGACATGTAATACTCAACAGAAAATAAAAAATAACAACAATTCATCAGCCCACTTAATAAAACATAGACTTTATAATACCCTTAATATTCTTATTTACCTTATCCTCTTGGTTCTCCTGGCTCTGAGGATGCTTAGATGTGCTCCCCTCTTTCAGATACAATGGCTTTAATCAAAGCCAAAACAAAATACCAGCCTGTAACACTTCCTCCAGCGACACTAACAATTCATTAATTTTTTCCACATTAGCCAAATTCTGAAATTTCAGGAAAAGATTAAAGAAGAATTAAAAAATCTCTTAATAGAATTGGATTTATCGAGTAGCAGATCATCTAACGCAACATCAGACACAGGAAAAATGTATTTAAAAATAGTATCGATCCTGAATTGACAGGTGATTTTAATCAGAAAAATATTTCTTATTCTAAATCTAAAAGTCCTAAGCGGTAAGTATCCAATAGATATTTTGAAAAAGATGAAGAAAGTGGCACTAAATTACAGAATAATAATTAACAATTCAAGCTAGCATAAGAGAAATTAAACTTCGCTTGTAAGGAAACAAAAAACAAACCAATTTACTTTGAAAATGGATTGCACAGCTTCAGTGAAAGGAAGAACTAAAACAATTTGGATTTTCTTGCAAGAGGCATATTACGGCCTAGAAAAGATAATTGGGATGAGAATAGTTATAATTCCTTTAACTAATAAGAAAACTAGAGTTAATAGCAATAGTAGCAATTATCAACTGCTTCTTCTTCTTAAGAATCATCGTAATAAGTTATGAAAGATAAACAACTTCTTCCTGCTCCAGTTTTCAGAGCTTCTCATTAAACTACATTGCAATATTCTTCTCTGTATGCTCCATTACAGTCATTAGATTCAGTTCCTCTTGAGAAGGTATCGAGTTAATTTACTACTCCAAGAGGTTCTATGAAGACAACTGGAATTAGCAATAACAACCATCGGTATTAAAATGATTCCGTTTCTTTTCCGAGAAATATTGCTGATTCGATAGTCTTTCCAAACATTCCTGATGATTTGATTCATAGTATTCCTGCTCGCTCTAATCGATCGAACGAAAATACCTGGCTGGATTCAAGTAAAATATTATCTACAGAACCATCTATGAAGCTATCTATGCTGCAATCTTAACGAAGAGCATAGAGTAATTCAGAGAAATCATCTCCTTCTAAGAATGAATTCTATTCGTCTATTCCATTTTAAGGAAGTTAGTCTCCTCATTCTTTAAGGAAGAATCCAAAAGAATAAAATTTTTTAAATATAATTACTGATGATGAGAATATTCAATAAATAAAACGGTAGAATATCTATGATAACAGAAAAACTCTCGAAGTTGAAAAGGAAATAAATCAGTTCAGTGATGATTTTCTAAGAGGACAAACACCTAGAAAATGTAGGCTTCTTTCGCTTAATTCTGTTAAATCAGATGATTTAGAATCAAATCAAGATTGCTTTCAAAAAAATAAGAAGATCAATCCAATAAATCCATTGAGTATGACTCCGAAACGAGGGTTTTATTAAGTTTCCCCTTAGAAGCGATAAATGTAATTATCTTCGCAGACAAGAGAGGATTATTCTTGATGGTAGAAGAAAATTATTTGTTTTTATGAAGTTATTTTTCGAAAAGAATACAGAAATCAATTTTTTACACGTATGCAAGAGAGATTTAAAGGTAAGAAGATTTTATGGGAGAGGAGAAAGAAATGAGGAAGGAATAATAATAAAAACATACTCGTACATACGCACATACCAAGAAAAGTTAATTAATAATTCTTTTTGAAGATTTCAATCCTAAAAATAATATTTTCATAGATTAAGGGTAGATTTATAAAACATCACGAAATGGAAGTTTAGCATATTGATCAGTTGTATCAAAGACTTGATGAACTTATTAAGGAGCGCAATCATGAACACGTCATTAAGACTGCTGAATAAATTCTTTAAAAGAAACCAACAGATGAGAGAGTACAAAAATGCCGCATGTTGGCACTTCTGAAGCATGAAAAATTCTAAGTTCTTGGAAACGAGTATGCTGCCAAAGGTGTTCCTGGATCGAATTCAGATGAGCAGCAGCAATTATGTTATGCGTATTTCCTCTACGGTTCAGATAAATTTGAGGATTGCTTGAAATATCTTCTTTCTACTTGCAGCTTTTAAACCCTTCCATTCTTATTGCTGCAAGCACAAGCTCAAAACAAACTCTAAAATTACTCTAAATCAGCAGAACTTTACCTAACTATACTCAAGAAGTTCCCAAAAGCAGAAGATTACACTGATATTCTTGTAAATTCTATCGCTTCTGCTATTTCCTCAGGGGTAACAATTAAAGAAAGATAGCTTGAAATTGTAAAATAGGAACATCGTGTGTGATTGTTTTGTTGATTCTTTTAAATTAAAGGAAAGGGAAATCCAAGAATAAGTGAGAGTCCTTGCAGCTGACTTTGGAAAGAACACAAAACAGCAGAATCAAAGTAGAGAATTCGTGTATAATTTTGGAACGTTGCTGGGTTGTTTGCATGAACGAGAGCCTTAAGCTGAATAACAAAGACGATTCAAAGCACTAGCAGCAGGCGAGGGCAGTGACAAGCAAGATGAAGCCATGGCTGCTTTGCAAAGTGATTATGGAGATTATTAAGAAAACAAGACTGTTGTTGGAGAGGATTTGGAGAAGAAAATCAAGCAATACGAAGAATATTTGAAATATTAGTTGACTGATAAAAATGTCAAAGCTGTTCTCGAGAATAATCTAGTCGTTATGAGGAATAATCACAAGCACGACCAATATGGAGATTCATTGAAAGTCATTGATGATGCAATAACTGGAAAATACAAACAAACACCATAATAAATCGCTATTTTTAAGCTCAACAAGGCATAATTGCTCGCAATAAGAGGGAAATAACCAGAAGCTCTAGCAATTCTACTTGAATTAGAAAAGCCCTCTACTGGATCGGCAACTTCTATTGCAGCATAGCTTGGAGTTAAATATTTAACTCTCAAGGCGTTTACATTGATGAAAGCAAAAAAAGAAGAGCCTCTTGCATAATTCGTAGCATAACTGTAAACTCAAGTCCTTCGTGACTAAGCTGCCTCTTAGGAATATCGTATTGAAGTGTTCCTCTTGCTCGCTGAGATTACAAAATCATAAGGCAATTCTCTGTAGATTTTAGAAAATTTCAAGATTTTACTTGAATCTGCAAGTCCAAGTGATAGAATTGCCTTATTTGAAAACGAGGTACTTTGCTGCTTCATCTTGTCTGTAGTGTCTAAAATCAAAGAGGAATCGGCAAATACACTTGTTTAGTCTATTCTCGAAGCTATTGCGAGAAATACTCATTCTCCGTAGATACTTCAATATCTTGGAGATATCTATTCCAAGACAAATCCATCCGTTGCTGTACAAATCTACTAAAAGTTAATTGAGTAGTTCCCTAAAGAAAGTGTTTACCATTAGAGGTTGGCTAAAATATATAGCATCACAGGAGAATTTTCTAAAGCTGAAGCACTTCTTCAAAATATCAAATTCGATGTTATTGAAGATTACTTTGAACTTTCAAAGCTTGAAAGTGAAATCGCACTTTCTAAAATTGATACCAAGCCGAATTAAGGAACTACACCGGCAAATTCAGCTGCAGGAAATGCCAGTACGAACCCTGCTCTCACAAAAAAAATTACGAAGCCATTAAAGAAGAGAGTGAGATATCCTAAGAACTTCGATCCTAAGAATCCAGGACCTCTTCCAAATCCAGAAAGATGGCTTCCTAAATGGGAGCGCAAAGACTTTAAGAAAAAGAAAGGAGCGTTTTTAAATTCAAGAACGCAAGGTTCCTCAGCAGCTGCTTAAGATCACACTTCTACTACGAAATCTTTCACATCAGCGAACAGCACTTCCCACAAGAAAGTTACAGAAAACAAGAAATCAAACAAGAAAAAAAATAGATGAAACATTTAATAAAACCAACCATTAATTCGTGTGTTGCATCCTTGTTTAGTTTTCCCCTTTATTGTGGAAATTATCATTAAGGACACAGATTTTAAAAATCCTCAATTAATAAATTAATTGTTCAATTTGCGATCTTTGCAAAGTTTATTAGATATTTTAAATTATTGTTTTTCTTTTTGATGGAAAATGAAGATTTTCTATGTCAAAATCAACTTAAAACACGCAAAAAAACAAAAAACAATTAAAAAGTGATTATTTTTAAGTCAAATTTTCATTTCCTAAAGCATTTTTTAAATCTTAGCAAAAAGACACATGGATACTACAGACGCCCCATAAATCATTGAGCATCTCAGCAAATCTCTAAGCTTTACACCTTACGATGTTAAGTGGATCCCCTAGACAGCTAAATTCGTTTTATGCGGGTAGCTTCCTAAAGCTACAGGCACAATCTAAATCCATTAGCTAGCGAAGAACGAACTTTAATGTGTGAGAGATGTAAGCAGAAACAAACATAGATATAATTTCAAAGCTTCAAAATAATATGAGAATGTTTTAAATTGATCAGATCCAGCATGTAAAAGGAGTGAAATGCTCAACATTTGGGGCTTGTTTGCCTAATAAAAGTGATCTAGCTTTTGGTGATTTCAATGGCGATTTGAATATTGTAGATCTTGAAACAGGCAAGATCTATTATTCAGTCAAAGCTCATCAAACACTTGTGAACTCGATTGATGCAGTAGGTGGATCAGAAACTGGTTTTGGAGCACCTGAGATTGCAACTGCTGGAAGAGATGGTATAATTGAATATCAAAAGTGCTTTTAAATGTTATTTTTTAAATAAATGTTGTAAATATCAAAAAGGATGTGTTAGAGTCTGGGATCCAAGATAAAAAGCACCTGTTTTATCCCTTGAACCAAGCGATAAAGAATCCATCCCAGATGCTTGGTGTGTAGCGTAACAATTATACACTAAAATATTCAAAGTCTAAAAAGAATTATGAAAGAATATGATAAGTTGCATTTTCAATTTTCGCTATTTTTAAAACAATCCCTTTTTTACAGATTCGGAAACAGTTACAATAACGACGAGCGTGTTTTAGCTGCAGGATACGATAATGGTGATTTAAAATTCTTTGATCTGAAGACAAATCAGCTGATATGGGATAGCAATCTTAAAAATGGTGTAGTTGGTGTGGAGTTCGATCGTAAAGATATCATCATGAACAAACTCGTTGCAACGACTCTTGAAGGAAAATTCCATGTACATGATCTTAGAACTCTCCATCCTGAAACTGGATTTGCTTCAGTTCAAGATAAAGCATTTGGAGCCACAATCTGGGGAGTCAAGCATCTTCCTCAAAATAGAGATGTTTATGCGCTGATGGGAGGTAACGGTGCATTGAATATTTACAAGTATAACTATCCAAATGAGAGGTCAATAAAGGATTCAGAAGGAAGACAACGTGGTATTGTCGGATCTTCGGAGATACTAAACTCTAAGGATATTTGCTAGCAACCGATTAATGGATTCGACTGGAGTAAGGATAAGCTGGGGCTTGGTGTAGTCTGTGGTTTGGATTAGACATGCAAAGTCGTCGTCTGCACGAAGTTAAATTTGTATTGAGGAAAATACTTCAAAAATAATAAATATTCGCTGAAAAAGAATGCGTTTGTATTTTAATGAAGTTCTTTTTCTTATTCGATTTATGTTTCAATAATCCCAATTGCATTGTGGTTTCACACCCTCAGCTGCTTGTAAATCAACTCAACCAAGTCTAAGAATAAGAGAATGATATTATAGGCATAGAAATTTATTGGGTTAATTGACTTACGATTGATTTATTCAATTAATTGGAAGATTGGTCAGTTATTTTATGGATATTTTAAAACTTGATTATAGAAGGAGAACTAAATAATTTGAGTTATTATGGGTTAAAAGTAGAAGAAATCAAATGTTGATTATAGATATAGGATTGTTGATTAAATGTGTTATTTTAGATTCTAACCAGACAAAAAGATAAGATAATTTGCTTAGTACTATGCAAATACCTGATTTGAAACTGCTCTGATCTATTTGAGGAGTTGTAATATTTTCCTGACTCTCTCATGTAAAAGGATAAGTGTACATGTAGCTTAAAGCTGTTTTCTCTTAGTGGAATCGCATCAAAAAAACTAATATTTAATTTTCGAATTATTTTTATCCTTTCAAGAAAACAAAAGATTGCATTTAGATACACAAAAAATGCTGATAAACTTGAGTAAGTCTAGCGGGATCAATGATACTATTATGATCTGTCTTCTATGGGAGATCTCTCTTTTGCCTGAAAAGATCAGAATAAGATGAAAAAGTTTGTCTAAAATAATTTAAAATATCTTGGAAAATTTGAAATAAGATTGTTCTTTTGGTGAGAACAAAACAAACAAAACTCAAGAAATAAATTTGATTTTTTTTTTCATTTAAAATAAATAGTGGAAACAAAGTGGTTGATCACATTATTTCTCTCGTATTAACACCCTTGAACGAGATAGGAAAAGGAGGGGGGGGGGGGGGTTAAAAAAAGCCACTCAAGAGTTGGGTCCTTAGAGGGTTTAGTTTACTTAACTTTTGCTGCTTCTTAACCTCTAACTAATCAAATAGAGGCGATAATAAATGCATCAATCTTACAATTAAATATCAAATCAAACAAATAAGCCAACAAAATCTAACAAGCACACACACAGTTTCTTCAACCTACAAAATTCGATAAATTAATCGATAGCAACTCATAATAATTTCACTAGAAAAGCAACAACTAATTCTAAAAAAAACTCAAATAACTTTTTATTCATAAAATAATCAGGGATTTCTCAATTATCTCTTCAATTCAAGAACCATTTTCGCAATGTCTGACTTCTTTGAAGATTCACCGAGACGACCACCTGCCAAGGATATCTGCAATGAGAAACTATTCTGGAGTGGCATGGATTATCACTCTGTTTCCTAGTCACTCAATGAAGTAATCTTAGAGAAATCGCATGGTGAACTCTGTCCATTGAGATCTTCTTGCGCAAGTGTCGCGTTGAATGCAAGCACTGCTATGAATTCCATGATCGACTAGTATTGCCTTCTTGATGGAAGTTACATAAAGACAAACAACAATAATAACAATCAAACTCAACAAATAGCATCTCCTGCTAAGCCGTAGAGTCCATTAGACAAATTGATTTAGAGCAACTTAGATGAAACGGAATCTTCTGTCACAAAGTCAGTCCATGCTGAGAAACTTGAGTAGAATCTGTCTCTTTACCATAAAGAAGCTTTCTAATTCTTGATAAGCATGAATAGCAATCGTAAAGTCCTCCGTGAAGCAGAAGCATATCGTCGCATTCGAAGAGAACTCAATCTGGATAACAACAATAATATCCCATCCTCGAAGTTCTAAAAGGCAACAGTAACAGCAACAAATAATAGAATGTAGAACTCCTAACTCTACAGTTCTCTTACATTCCCTCTTGAAGCACCTAGGAAATTGGATTTATCGATCCTGAAAAAGCAGCCATCTTTTGTAAAAGAGAAGAAGTACACAGTCTAAACGATTATGGCATCGACATTCTGCAAGACATTCTCCTTGCCTAATAAACTGCGAGCTCTACGACCTTAGTAAAAATAATCCAAATTAGATATTTAATGCTTGAGAATTCACACTGAAGAGTGAAGAAGGTACTGAAATGGACTTTTAAAGGGTATACAAAGTCTCTTTCTGTGAGTATGAGAACAACAAGTGAAGAAATTAAACGAATGTCAAATAACTCCTAACTATCTTAATTATTTTTAACAGATGCCCCCTTCCTCCCCCTCCCCTTCTTTGTCTTTCTTTAATTAATAAAATAACTAATCACTATTCAAATGACATTCTCTCTCATACCAGCAGAAAAAATAGCAGCCTCAGAAACACTCTTGTTTTTTCTTTCACTCACTCTTGTATTCGAATTGTTAAAAAGCCATCTAAACCAATCTTGGGGGATAGCAATCATCATCAATCTATCTTTATCTATCTACTTATTTATCTTTACGTTATGTTTCTTTCGATATTTTCACTCTGTTCCTCAACAAATTCAATATTTCTCCATGACTTCATAAATAATTTGAAAGTCAGAATTAAATTCTTTTTCCTATTAATCTTCTGATTGAATTCTACACATATTCGTTCTTTGTGTTATTGCTATTTCAACATAATGAAATTCAAACAATAAAAGCACATTTTTATTTCATTTTATTTGAAAAATAATGCATTTACATAGAGAATTTCAAGAATAATAGTTCCTCTATTTGCTTTTAAAACCCAAAATTGAACAATATTCCCTTAATCAGCTGAGTCTCAATTACCTCAATGATCCATAAGCCTTTTAACTTTTAAGATAAATTACAATTAGCCAACAGATTCATCTTAGGTACAATTTTAGGATGAATGAATCAATGAATGTCAACAACACAAACTAAAAAGCTAATCAATCAGAGAGGTTTTGATTGAAGAATTTCTCCCCTTGTTTCATAAATTAATCAATTAGCTAAGCATTGAAAGATCCGAAAAGGAAAGGT
>Ga0302271_10004481_pt1 | contig 11146 bp, 10 predicted proteins | sample III_Bog_N1_1_FD_198767 | JGI IMG/M metagenome (GOLD analysis project Ga0302271, IMG submission 198767) | Peat permafrost microbial communities from Stordalen Mire near Abisko, Sweden - III_Bog_N1_1 | ecosystem: Environmental > Terrestrial > Soil > Wetlands > Peat | place: Sweden: Abisko... | reverse complement strand
ATAAAAGCAAAGAAAATATGGTTTCTAATATGATTTTATCTCCACCAAAAGGAAATGGTTACTTTGAGGATGAGATATTCATTGAAGATAAGTGACAAGAACATCACAAGTGCCTTCAATGCGAGCTATACGAATGTCCAATAGTAATATTTACCCTTGAAGCCATTCATAAAGATGTAGTATCTTGACGAAAATAAGAATGTACTGCTTTTATTCCTTGTTTTGACTAGATTCCAAAACAGCAACGCAGGTATTATTATCACCCAAATTATCAGCATTGGCAAGTTAAAGAAATACAGGAACTTTTAATGTAAATTGTAGTCATTGCAAGGGATTGTTATGTCTGTGGCGAGATAATTATTGCTCCCTATTGATCTGCATCTGAAGGATTTAGCGAGCAATGTCAGAATCGATGGAAAGAAGAAGATATACGAGTAGATCATGAAGATTATCCATTTCATGAGATTCATGTCTCGTCGATAGTGAAAGTATGTCTTAAGCTAGCTGAAAGAGACGATCCCAATGATGAGCAGCGGAGTCGTGAGAGTAGAAAGTGTTTTAGCAAACCAAAAGGGGAAGGAGCTAGTTTTAACAAAATCTCTGAAAATCTTAAAGCACTCGATGTTACGTTAGGATAAGCTGACGGAGTCTCCACCGAGATCAGAGACCCATTTGAAAGAAGAAGGTTAGCGCACTGAGAATGTGCTTGCTATGCTGAGGATTTGTAAGTGGGAAATTAGCATTTGGCTGAAGCGAGATGTGTCACCCATATAAACTGGGAAAAAATATTAAGAAAATTGTACACAAGTAATTAGGTAAAAAAGGTAGAGGGTAAAAAGTTAATTTCATCCACTCCTTGAGAATATTAAAGAATGTGTGTTGTACTTGAGTTGGAGATGTAGAGGAGTCCTGATTTATTGAGATAGTGTCCGAGTAATTAGTTCTCAATGAGTTTTTGGAATCGACTGAAAGAAAAATAAATATATCCAAGAGTCGTCAGAAACAGAGCAATGTTCCCAAAAATATTAAAGGCTCTGCCTTTTTCGCATGCAGAGCAAGAGTACATCTTCAAAGAAGCATAGTTCTTCCCCCATGTTGTCCCCATTATATCACAGGACTCACATAATGGGCCAATGTAACCTTCTATGCAAGAGTTCTAAAAAAAAACAAAGGATAATGGAAAACTAATTTTGAAAAAGGGGGAGAATTCATGATTTTTGTGGGTATTATTTTACTATGGATGTTGTTAATTGTGGCTAGCAATTCAGAGGTGCATTTTCACATGCAAAAATCTCACTTGAGTTAGGTGACTCCCTCCAGTATCCATTTTATACTTTGATATCTTTCCCTGAACAACTCAGTGCCGAGGAAGGACAACTCGTGCATTGTTTATCATCAATCGACAAAGAGAATGTCCCTAAACCGCATTAATAGCAGAGAATATTATTATAATAGGTTTCTTAGACTTCCCCGAGTTAACACTCTCGAAATGAGACATGAAACTTCACACTCAATTCTTGTAATGGTAAATATACATCTCCTGAAGGGAACAAAAGTTATGGCATAGCTGAAGTAGATATTGTAAAGTTCCCTGAGCCTAATGGAGCTAAAGAGAGCGTTGTGTTGAAGGAGAACGATTATGATATGGAGGAGAATTTAGATACCGATGCACTTCCGATTTGAATGTTAGAAGATTCGAGAGATAAAACTAAAGAAGATATCATGTCTAGAACGTACGTTGAAAAAGTTAAATAGGTTGCTACAGTTCCTGGTTAGGATTACGATTATTCTAGTGAGCTATTATCATCATTAAGGTTTCGAAGGGAAATACCATTAGGGGATAAATTAGCGGGATTTCCTTCTTCATCGTTGAGAACAAATCCAGCAAGCGATAAATACGAACCACTTGCAACATTCGAGAGAAAAAAGGCGTTCGCCCCTTTCGAACTTTCAGACAGCGCTAATACCTCATTCTACTTGTTCGTATTGATGTTGTCTGCCAAAAGTGTTGCTTTATGGAAACTTATCTATCTGAGAAACGATCCATAGTTTTTTCCGAATACCGATGCTGAGTTTAGATAGACATTTAGATTCTAATCTTGAGGATTATTATTAGCTGCGATATCTGGAAACACTTTTTCGTAGAAGATGCCTCCACCGATGGCAGCGGAGTTGTATGCTATGACGGATTTATCGTTGTTGGCAATTAGTACAATATTTGCATTGCTAACAAAAATGCCCCCACCTCTGTCAGAATAAGCTGTGTTCTGCAGGAACTTGCTGTTGTCTAACTGCAGCAGTGCGACAATATGAGATGAAGATAAAAATATTGCTCCTCCCGATTGTGCACTTGCAACGTTCTAGAGGAATTCAGAGTTTACAATTAAAAGTGTTTAGACTTGATCAGCGTAAAGCCCCCCGCCAGATTCAAGAACTGCTGTGTTGTTCTGGAAAATAACAGATTCGAACTTTGCTGAGGTGATATCTTTCAGAGCGAGCGTGTTAGCACTGTAAGCTTTGTTGTGGGTTATTAGGGAGTTGGAGATGCTAATAGAAGTTAAAGTGTTGATATTTATTATGGAATTCAAGGATGTTGTGGAGTTTACAAGATGCAGATAATCGACTAAAACAGATGAAACTATGGAGATCTACAGCAATTAGCCATTGCAATCAGTTATGTTCAATGACTTAATAGCCACACTTTCAACGTTCACGATTTGAATTAAGTAGTTGCTCGAAGAAGAACTAACTTTTTAACTAGAAAGCACTAACGATAAACTAGTGATTTGTATATTCCCTGAGCTACATTCGTACAGCGGTTGCGAATTCACAAGATTCGACACTGTTATGTTACTCAAGCTTAAGAATTTAGCTGACAACGAATGAGTTATTTCGGAGCTGTCGGAAATGGTAAAGTTAGATAATCCAAGTTGATACGATGGGTACACTAACACCCCATCGATTTAGGTTGCTTTTAATAGCTAAAGTGTCGAGCAGCCTGACAGGGTGATAATATTGAATTGCTAGTAAGTGCATCCTTGAAGGCTGAAGAGCTTGCTAGCGGTTACATTCTTAGCGGTTAAGTTCTGAATTGTGATAGAAGATACTTGAGATGCTGATAGGAACATAGAGGAAATAACGGAATGCTCAATTTTGACTTGATGTATTGTAGCTTTGGTGACATTAGCAAGGAAAAACAAGCAATTTGAGACAGAGGAATTCAAAATAGTTGTGTTTGTGATCGACACAGTGGTTGATGACGCTATTGAGAAGATTGAAGAAAATGAATATTCTGTTGAGTTACTTTGTATGCTGATATTGATATTCTCAATAACTAATGAGTCAATTTTGATAACCTTTGCGTTACTTATTTGAATGAGAGGGCTATTTATGGCTGTTTAGCTGTTGAGGGCTGTGATTGTGATTCTCGAAAACACAACCTCCTCAAAGGAATCGATGATAAACGGTGAAGAAATAACTTCTAAATTCACATCTTCAATGCTGAGTCTCTTAATCGAGGTATTCTTTGCAGAGACAGTCGCTGTCGAAAGCCTTACAGTCATCGTGGAGAGTTCAAAGGAGTTTGTATTAGTGATTTTCGATGTGATATTGCTGTCTGTCCAGTAAACAAGGTTCGTAGGAGAAGAGGAGAAAAACAAAATTCTTGCAGATGGATCTTTTGTGTTGAAATCAAAGGTAACAGCGTATAAAGATTGGTTGTTGTATAGTTCGATTGAGAGTGTATTCACAGGGAAATCATAGCTCGCTGCGAAATCGTTGAATTTGGTGGTTTAATAAGTTGATTGGATTGGGTAGTTGGAAGGTTCCAGGGAGAATAAGCAGCCAAGAAGAGAATTAGAAGAGGAGGAAGAGGAAGATATTGGGATTGAAAAGACAACGTAGTCGGAGAGAGATATGCATTTGATGATGAGAGACATTGTGGTTTGAGAATTAGAAGATGCAGAAATAGCTGAAAGAAGGATAAATAAAGGGTGTTGTGTTTTTCGGCTGAAAAGGAGTTCAGAGGTGATGTTAAGAGATGAGGAATCTTGCAGAAAAGGGGTAGCTTTAAGGACTGTAATACCGTCAGTTTATGTGATGATAAATGTGTCTAAGGATGATCCATTATTGGCTGCTTAGATGGATGTTATTGAAGTGAAATTAGCTCGGATGGGAGGGTAGATTTTATCAAAGGAAACAGCATTTAGTATGTGGATAGTTGTGGAGCTGAAAACGTAGATGTAGTTAGTTTCACAGGAGAGGAAGGTTGTAGTCGAAAGAGACGGACTTACGAAGATTTTCAGGATGGTTAGGGAGTAGTCTAACAGGAATATCTGCCCGTTAGACATTGAGAGATAAATAAGGTTCCTGGAGAAATCATTTACAATGCTGATTGGTCGAAATGAAAGGTTTAATGTGTGAGTTTGAGTTAATGATGGGAGTTTAAGGATGTTTAAACGCAGCGACGATTCATCGTATAATAGCAATAGTAATGTCTGTGAATCTGAGGGAGTTAGATCCTGTGTATTTGTGTTCAAAGTTGAGTGTGGATTTTGCAGGAAAGCGGTGCATTCATGTAGATTTCTTGAGAATATCGAGAGTTTCAGCAGAAGGGAAATCTCACCTGGATAGGTGATTGAGGCAATGATTGAATTAGATGATAAAGAATACATGCTGAGGAGGTTGTCGATGTAGAAAAGAAGATATTAGTTGTAGATGATCATCTGCGTGGTTGATTGCAATCCAAGGTTCTTGGCTTTCAAGTAGGAGAATTCCTAAATCGAAAGAAAATATAACTATGCAGACCCTGTTGTCGCTGTGGTTGTGGCTGTTAGTATTATTTATCTATTTACAACATCAAGAGCATATTCCTAAACACGGAGAGTTGCATCGATCACAAAATCATTTATTTTTACGATTGTCTGATTTGTTATTTTAAACAAAACAACGTATCGTCCTGAAATAAACACAACCTCACATTGACTGTTAATCTCATCTAAACTTAACAAGAACAACTCACCAGCTCGATAATCTTAGAAATTAATGGAACTATCGTTGTACAAGAACTAGGCTACCACTTCATCATTCGCATACAGCAGAACACTTCTGAACATTGGCGTAGCGACAAGAATACTATCACCGAACAGCTTTAAGTAAAACGAATTGCCTTATTTATTCATTCCTAGCAGTTTATTCGCTGGGATGTATGATATTTCCTCTAAATCATAGACTTAAATCGCAATTGATGTGAGCAGAATCAGGGAGTTATTAGTATCTTAGAAAACCGCTGAGATGATGAGCTCACTGGAGTTTCCATTGATCACGGAGTCTAGAATTATGTTGTCTAAGAGGATCGATTTAGAGAACGAGAAGATGTTTATGTTCGTTGGGGTGACAATGAATAGTACGTCATTGAACGGGTTGTAGACGATGGTTAAGATTGTAGAAGATACCGATTGGATACTCATGGTATTTATGATATTTTTGGTGTATTGCAGGATGTACATTTTCAAGGCATTGTCGACTATTACAATTGTCTACGAAGATTCTTCAAAAAACTGGATATTTGAAGTGAAAGGAAAATCGGTGGAATATGTGAACACCTATGTTTGTTTCTGCCAATCGAACGCTTAGATTATTTTAGTTGAGCCACTTAATCCAATGATTACTTCTGATTTGTAGTCGTAAATGTACAACGTGTCCAGTGGAGCGTTTTCGAAGATAAGTGCCTAAAGTGTGGTTGTATTGTGGATGATGTATGAAGTGTACTAGGATAGAGGGAAAAATATGAATTTGTTAGTTGTGCTGATTAATGGTGTTAATTGCTGGTAGTTTAGATAAGAAGAAGTCTTAGAATTTAGCTAGAAGTCATGCAGCGATAATGTTGATAGCTTGAAAATCAAAATATATGGGGAGGTAACAGCAATAAAATCTTCATTGCAGGAGACTAGGAATTTCAAGATAAGTGTATCTGTTATGTTTGATTTGACTGAGTCGATTGGGAGAAGGTTCTGCGTTATGGAGAACTTAGTTGAATACTTATGTGTGTTTTTTAAAAAAAGGATAATTGAAGGAAGTGTTTTGAATGTAAAAAGGAAGGATTTATACATTGAGGATGGTGATCTGATTTCTAGATGTGAGATAGATGAAGACAGAAGAAGATGCACAAACTGCTGATTAGACAATGCTAGAGTCTAAAGTAAACATTTGCAGTATTGTATTGGCACTTTAGTCTGTTTGACAGATCGATTAGAGATACAAGGAATTGATGGAAATATTTGTTAAAAATGATAAATTATGCTTCATATCAACGGCTAGTAGCGTATCTACTGTTTGGGCAGAGCATGCCAGAAATGATTAGGAAAATATATTGTATGAATACAGGGCATTGTTGGAGTCACTTTTAAATAGTATTTTATCATCTAATTAGCCAATGAATGACAAGGAAAACGCTGGAAGGGACTTAGAGAATTGTTTCTGATTGAATAAGTTAGTGATTACGTAATATTCCCTTGTGGACTTCATGATTGTGAGACCAGATAGATTAGATGAAATTAGCAATGCTTAGGGATTCTAGAATGGGAAGATTGCCACAGACAACGGAACTGAAGCTATCATTTAAAAAGTAGATAATTCATAGATGTAGTTAAAGAATTGAAAGTAATTGCTGTTGACGATGGATAGTTCGAAGACATCTGCTGTAGATATCGGTGCTTATGAAAGATATGTTCCAGTGGAGATATTAAACTTAATCACAAAGGAAATATAAGCAATAAGAACACAATCTGCTGTTGGCTGTAGAAGTGCACGCTAGTAGAGAGTGTCGCTAGGGAGATAGATTGTCTGGAGAAGAGAAAAATTGCTATTAAAATAATACGCAAATTTCGATCGAAAGCCGACAATTTACGTTGTGGAATTCTTGGCAAAAGCTAATGATGACAGATAGTCTATTTTACTTAAAAGAGCCAAAGAAGTTGGAGATGCAGATAGATTCAAGGAGTACACAGTGCTTTTGCTGGTGACTTGAACGTAAATAGTCGATCCGTCTAAGCTCATCCAGAGATTATCGAGGGAATTTACGAGCAGTATGGATAAACTCAAGGAGGATTTGGTGATCATGTAGGTTATTGATTACTAGGTCACATCAACTTTGATGATTGAGTTGCTGTTTAGAATCAGGAAAACATTGTCTGATAGGGAATAACATTTGCTTAAAGAGTGGGTTATTGCAAGGGAGAACCAAGCTGCTTGAGATTGATCAGAGAAATGGATTAATTTACCTAATACACACATATAAATGTAATTTTTCGCGGGAATACCAACTGAAGCCTATTATTTAGAGGATAATACGGTTACACAAGCAGAATCGATATTTTAGCATAGTTGGTAGTGCTGCAGGGAATCGTATTCTAGACTTTGAAGGAAGAATTTTGTCTGGGCAGAGGCAGAAAAAAAATAGTAGTGGAAGATCGATTATTGGATATTGGAGTCCTAAATAGTGTTTTGCTGTACTCGTCGGAGAAGTACTCCAGGCGTTGAAAGAAGCGTCATGAAGTTCAAGTACTTGTTGTCAACAGTAAGTGAGTAGAAACGGCTAGCTGAAGATGTGAAAATTTGCATTGAAGTTTTTGAGATGGAGATGGGCTAAAACTAACCACAAGAGCACCTAAAATTCTCATTGATCTAAGACGATGATGATTCGTGTAAGATTTTAGAGTATCGTTACTTCAAGAGAACATTGTTTTCGTAGTTCAAGAAGATAATTATCAAGAAATCGCTTTCTAGAGGATCTTACGCGATAATTTAAGAATTCAAAGCTTTGTTCAAAAAAACCATTTCGGAATATTTCACAAAAGTCAAAGAATTATCAGAAATATCAGTGGATTGTGCTTTTTGTAATTTCCCAAAGAAATACGTGTCACTAGCTACTTTGAGAATCAGGAAGTCTTTGTAGAATCCAATGATGGAAACGTTATTTGGAAGTTCATTCGTCCAGGAGTCTTTTTGGGTAAATGTCTTGAGATTAGAATTCAGTGAATAGATGAGCATTGTAGAGTCTGAGAATGGCATGATTATGATAGCATTTAGGTCATAGGAATACTTCCAATCATTGATATCGTCGAGGGGCAGCTCTTCGATGATTGTGAATGATTTGAAAGAATACTCTAAAAGAAAGAATATCTCCGAATTGTTCATTGTTTCAGCACAAAACAGGATGCTACTCCCTGGCTAAGCTACTCGAAGTGTCAGAGAAGGAATGGAGTCCAGACCAAGATTGATTTGACTGACCAACTGAAGGTTGTCGTCCAAGAAAAGAACATAAATGTCTACCTTTTTCATTTTGAAAAAAAATAAACATAATTTTTTTCATTGTAAAATATGATTTTACATAATTCAACCAGAAGAAAGTTGGTGTTGAAAAGGTATCTAGTGCTTCAAATTGCATGAATCCATTCTCATCAGATGCCAGAAACACCAGCTGATCACTCAGAATGTCATAGAGATATAGCACAAAGTAATCTGAGAGAAAAAACTGAAGTTTGCTCGGATGAAACGAGAGTAAATACAGCCCCTTGAATGTCCTTGTGACATAGGAAATCTACTTGTTCTTGATAAAATCGTACGCAATGACTTGCTGGTCTTGCAGGTAGCAGTAGCCGATGTTATCGATGATGTATCCCTGGTATTGTATGTACAGTTAGTTGAATTTTAAATACGATTCCTCAGGGATAAGAGTCTTCGAGTAGACTGCTAAAAGATCAGTGTTGTATATCACGAACGTGCACATTTCCTTGAGAACAATGATCATTCCGTTGCTTAGTGTTCTCACGAGATTTATCACACTGGGGTTTTGCAATGCAGATTGTTCTTAAATAGAAGGACAATAAGGGATTTCCTCGCAGATGCCAAATCCATCTGAGCTATTCGTGGAATATCCCACATTGCATGAGCTAACACAGTATTGTTGTGTTGATTTATTCGCTTGGAAGTTATAGTCTTGTTCAGAGCATTCACTGAGACAAGAAGATTTATCAGAACTCAGAGTTAAACCTTCAAAGCAAGTCTCACAGGTTGTAATCCCAGAACAAACACTGCAACCTACGATACCGCATTCCAAGCAAGTAGATGTTAGCAAATCAGCATAAGTCCCTTTTGGACAGTTTTCAGAGCAACTGAAATCGCTTTGGTTCTGGAAATACTAGGGTTTTGTATTGCAAGTGAAGCAGTCATCTGCACCTAGACCATAACAGGTAGAACATTTTCCTGAACAATCTACGCAGTTTTAGGAAGCAAGGGAGAAGAGTTAAGAAGAACTGCAATCTAAGTCAGGTGAAGACTTTAAAACATCTGCTAGCAGTGAGGAAATTAAGAAGAGTTTAAAGGTGAGCTCCAAGGGAAACAAAACAGCAATAAGTCTCCTCATATGCTTTTGTTGTCTGGTTCGTTTGTTTGTTTTTCTTCTTTTTTTGATTATTTATCCCCAACGAGTGAGTCAGTAAGAAAAAACTAATATTATTTTTCTTTTTCTAAGATTCTTTAAACTATTATCCCCCAAAGAGAAAGCTTTATTGTTGCTAGAAATAAGCCAAGTAAGATCGAACTGCACAGTTTCGATTAGCTATTTTCTAATGTTTCTCTCTCTTTCTCTGGTGATCTCTTTTTTAATCTATGAATTTATTCGTTTTTGTGAAACTGAGTGATTAGACGTATTTTTCAGTGGCATCTTGCTTTCTGGACAAACGGATATTTATTTCTCCCAGTCAAGTGAGAAAATTGTTCTTAATCTCAAAAACAATAAAAGTGAATGGATGTTTACAGTTATTTTAATAGAATTGTTTTCAGGTAATTAACAAAATCACGCACAGCCTTAGCAGCCTTGTATTTCTTTAAAAATATCATTTTTTTTCCTCCTAGGAGAAAGCGGTATCGCTTTGTGAAATCCCACTAATCTGGAACTAATTTGTCGAGAACTTGGTAGATTATTATGAAGAGAATGTATTTTTATAAAATACTTAGTAAATGTGAAGGTACAGTAAATATATTTCGAGCTAGCCTTAAAGATATTGAGAGCTATGTAGAACGCATCTTAAAAGCAATCAAGAATGCTACTTGAGGGAAAAGACGTGGAACAACTAAAAGAGTGTCTCCGACTGATTTAGAGGTAAAAAAAATTTGATTTGATTTTTGTTTGAAAGAATGGGTGGAAATTTCACTTTTTGGATAGGGAGATCGAATGTTAATTATTTTTGTTCCCAGTTTTTTTATTTATTTTGAGTTAATTCCTGAACATTTTTACTTGCTAGAAATAGAAACACATTCAATATTAGAATTGTAATCAAAGATCCTGATTTAAAGAAAGAAAGGAAAGGAAAGATATTTTAATTGTCTTTAAATCAAGAATAAACAGAACTTATGAACTAAGAAAAATAATATCATCCAATATTTAGGAACTCAAAAAGAAAATAATTTTTTTTCTTGAAAGCTAATGAACTGACAAAGCCATGAAAGAATGATTGGAAACCAAAATGGTAAAGATGATATTTCAAAAGACTAAAATAAAGATTTAGATTACACTTTTTGTGTCTAGATTCTTTGAAAGGATTCAATTTGTTTACAAAACCAGTTTTTGAGAATCTTTTATTTTAATTTGTTACTTTTTTAGAATTAGAACAATAAACTATTCCTTTTTTAAAGAGAAAATAAGCAATTATTCTTTAGACTAGTCTTCCCACATTTTAATGAACATCTAGCAAGATTGTAAGATTTAATTATAAGAAAGTCAGAAAGAAAGACACCTATCGTGTTGAAACAAATCCCCATCCCCTCAGGGTTATCTCTATTAAAGACTTGAACAATCTCCTACAATTAAAAAAGAAGAAGATCGCCCTCAAAATTTCTGAAGAGAAGAGGATATGAGATTGTAATAATATTATTGTTGAATATGCTGAGTGGGGACAGATAAACATGTAGAGTACTTCTTTATTCAATTATCAACTGACTGTTTGGGTCTTTGTTTGTGCTTTAGCATTGAATGCTTCAATGCTTTCTACTGCCATTCTGAGGGTACTCTCATACGACTTGGCTCCTCCAATAAACCCAGAGTTATGAACGAAGACAATATCTGGTATTCCAGATGCTGCAACTA